>ERZ894236.130-NODE-130-length-115432-cov-17.1128_pt1 | contig 115432 bp, 96 predicted proteins | sample MGYA00380297_ERZ894236 | MGnify/ENA primary metagenome ERZ894236 (study PRJEB32331, sample SAMN06328420) | human gut metagenome | biome: human gut microbiome; feature: stool | host: Homo sapiens | collected 2014-08-04 ... | reverse complement strand
ACCAGACCCTGGACTGCCGCTATATTGCCAATCCCCCGTGGCTGAACGGACGTGGAAAAGCGGATGTGACCATTCATCAGCATCTGGCAATGGGTGAGGGAGACGTGGATTTTGACGGTATTTTTGAGACCCTTCGTGACATGGATTTTGCAAATAAACAGCTGCAGGAAAATGCCCCGAAAGTAGGCGGTGACAATATTGCCTGTGTTTCCATGTTTGGTTTCCCGGAAAAAATGGATAAACAGGCACCGGAAGCCAGAGAACGAATCGAAAGAGAACTTTTAGGCAGATAAAAATAGGAAAGAGAGAGGAAAAGATCATGAAATTATCACTTTGTACAGATGTTTTAGGCGATTTGTCTTTTACTGAGATGTTGGATAAGGTAAAATCATTAGGTATAGATGCAGTGGAAATGACAGCAGGAGGCTGGGGCGGCTGCAAACACGTTCCAACACAGGAGCTACTGGCAGATGAGAACAAATTAAAATCCTATAAGGCTGAGATCGAGAAAAGGGGCATGGAAATCGCGGCTCTCAACTGTTCCGGAAATCCTCTGTGTCCGGGTGAGATGGGAGAACTTCACACTAAGACGATTTACGATACAGCAGTGCTGGCAGGAAAACTGGGTGTGAAGAAACTTGTCATGATGTCAGGACTCCCGGCAGGCGGACCTGAGGACAAAACTCCTAACTGGATCACGTCAACTGTTTCATGGCCGGATTATATGGTGGAAACCGTAAGATACCAGTGGGAGGATGTGGCAATCCCCTGGTGGAAAAAATTCGTGGCTCACTGCAAGGAAAACGGTGTGGAACAGATTGCCATTGAAGAGTTCCCTTGCCAGCTTGTCTATAACCCGGAGACTCTCTGGAAGCTGAGAAATGCAGTAGACCCCATGATTGGAATGAATCTGGACCCGTCCCACCTGATGGTTATGGGAGCAGATCCCATCGCAGCAGCAAGAGCTTTAAAAGGCGCACTGTATCACATTCACGGCAAAGATGCCCGCATTGAGAGAGGTCTGTGCGATGTGAACGGGCTTCCTGAATCAAAACCGGTAACAGACTGTGAGAACAGAACATGGAACTATGTGGCAGTGGGATGCGGAAAAGACCTGCAGTGGTGGAAAGAATTCTTCTCAGTATGTCACATGATGGGATATGATGGATATGTTTCTCTGGAAATGGAAGACCTGACTATGAGTGTGGAAGCAGGCCTGAACACCTCCATCGACGCCCTGAATCAGACAATAAGTAAATAAGGAAAGAGGTGCCCGGATGAATCTCAACGGATTTAACAAACTGGTACAGAAAGACAGGGTAACAGGATTTGAAAAATTTGCATATGGCTGCGGTGAAATCTCCACGAACATCGTATTTACCATTGCGACAAGTCTCCTCGTCATGTTCTATACAGACGTGGCCCATGTATCTGCAGCCGTAATCGGCATGATTATTGCTATTTCCCAGGTATTCAACGGAGTATCGGACATAGCAGCCGGATTTATTATAGACAGGACACGTTCCAAATACGGACGTGCCCGTGTGTGGATGCTGCGCATGTCCGTTCCATATGCCATCGCAGCAGTGCTTCTGATAACCGTGCCTCAGATCGGGGCAATGGCGCAGGCTATCTACATTTTTATTACATACAACCTGATGCTGACAGTTGTTTACACACTGTTCCAGCTGCCCTTTGCCACGACCATGACTTATATGACACGTGACCAGAATGAGAGGGCAAAAATCAATATTATCCGTATGGCAATGAGCCCCATCGGAAATATTCTTGTAACTCTTCTCTTCACAAGAATTCTGGACATGATGCCGGGCGGCGGCATGGATTCTCAGAAGAACTGGATCATCCTGACGGCGATCTATGCAGTCGGCGCTGCAGCCCTGATGCTGTTCTGCTTTGCAACAGTCCGTGAGAGAGTCGTGGTAAAAGATGAGATGGGCGGCGAACAGATTCCTCTGAAAAAGGCCCTGCCTGCTCTGTTTAAGAATAAATACTTCATTATGTTGTTCCTGTTCTTTGTATTCTTTGCCATGTACCAGACCTTTGCGGGAACCATGGCTACCTATTACTGCAAATGGATCGTGGGTGATACAAAGATCATCGGAAATGTAAACACAGCCTGTTTCGGTATCACCATAGTTGCAACTCTGCTTTTAGGCAAGGTTATGCACCTGACAAGCAAGAGAAACTGGTGTATCGTAGGCGCGCTCTTTATCATCGCCGGTTCTCTGGTTCTGCTGGTCAACCCTACCAGCATTGCGGTTGTAACCTTCGGCGGCCTGCTTAGGGGAATCGGAATGACGCCTATTCTGGGCATGATCTTTACCATGATCGCAGATGCCATAGAATACGGACAGTGGAAGACCGGGCTGCGCACAGCCGGTGCCATACAATCAGCAGCCACATCCGGTCAGAAGTTCGGGCAGGGTATCGGCTCCGCGCTGATTGGCTTCATTATGGAAGCAAACCAGTACAATGGTGACCTTGGAACACAGTCCGCGCAGGCCCTGCATACCATTTCCAACCTGTTCATTTACGGTGTGACGATTCTGGGTGTGATCATGATCATCCTGCTGTTGTTCTATCACCTGGATAAGGAATATCCGACGATCATGAAAGAGCTTCTGGAAAGAGAGGCGCAGATTGATTTAAAGAAAAAGGCTGAGAATTAAAGACAGAATCAAAATAAAGTTAAAATGGCATGTCTCAGATAACACGTCCGGGGCATGCCATTTTTCTCTTTTCATCTTCCGGATAATGCGCTATACTTAGTCTAAGAGTACGTTCTCTCTCAAAGCGTGTTTGAAAACCCATCACGGCAGTCAGCACGCTTTCAGAACCGGACAGACAGGAAAGAGGTTGATAAATATGGGAGTAACCATTAAACAGATAGCGGAAATGGCGGGTGTGCACCGGTCTACTGTCGACAAAGTGCTTCATAAGAGACCGGGCGTGAGTGATGATGTGCGTAAAAAGGTACAGAAGATCATAGATGAAAATAATTATGAGGCGAATCCGATTGGAAAAGCCCTTAAGATGCAGAACAGAGAGCTGCGTATTGCAGTGCTGCTCCTGAAGGTGGATGCGCTTCCCTATATCAGAGAGGGAATCGAGGAGAAGCTGAAAGAGTACAGTTCCTTTCAGGTGCATCTGGAGTTTCAGATCATTGCCTATTCCGATGTACAGAAGCAGGCGGATCTATTGGACCGGTATCGTGAGGAAAAGGTGGACGGCATCATTTTAAGTCCCATCAACGCACACGAGATCGTCGAAGCAATTGACCGCTGCACAGAGGAAAAGATTCCTGTGGTCACAGTCAATTCAGATATCAAGGGCAGCAGGCGTTTCTGCTTTATCGGACAGGACGGTTATAAAGCGGGAAAAGTGGCAGCCAGATTTATGGGCGAGTTTCTGGGTGGAAAAGGCAGAACCGTGGTCATAACCAGCGATGGGGATGAGCATCAGTCCTTCCCCTTCGGCACACGTGAGGGCGGGTTCCGCACAGTCATCACAGAGGCATATCCCAAGATAGAGATGCTTCCCAGTGTGACCACAAAAGAGGATCCGGCTATCATGCGGCGGGAGATGCAGAGAATCCTGCGGGAGGAAAAGGATATAGACGGCATACTGATCACCTGCGGATGTGTCCAGGCAGCAGGCGAGGAGCTGGAAGCCAGCGGCAGAAATAACGTGCGCCTCATCTGCTACGAGGATTATCCGGAAATTCTGGAGCTTATGAAAGAAGATATTGTGACCATGACACTGGGCAGCGGCCTTAGTGAGCAGGGGAAAAGAAGTATAGAGGTTCTGCTGGACAAACTGATCTACGACAGAAATCCTTACCGGAAACATTTGTATTCGGAGATTCATGTGATGGTGAAGGAGAGTCTGTAATCAGCGTTCCGGCCTGTATTTACGGTAGTCGGAAGGCGTCTGCCCGGTCAGTTTCTGAAAGACCTTTGAAAAGTGGCGGGTTCCCCGATATCCTACCTGTTCAGCAATTTCATTGACAGACAGTGTGCTGCTGGAAGTGAGCAGACGCCTGGCGTGACTGATACGGACCAGCGTCAGATAATCCATAAAGCGCAGTCCTTCCTTTTGGTGAAAGATCTTGCTGAGATAATTAGGGGTTATCCCATAAATGGAGGATATGGTATTAATTCCAATATCCTCCATATAGTGCTCCTCCACATACTGTTTGACCTTTTCGGTGATGTTCGGAGCGCTGTTTACAGGGGCTGTTTTATACATATCTTCTTTGCCCAGCAGCAGAAAATGGTACAGGGATGTAAAGTCATTTACCGTGCCGTTTAGCTGAAAATAGTGCTGCAGATATTTACGGACACCTTCCCAGTCCAGTTCTTTTTCCAGATAAGGATCAGAAAAGGAAAACGGATTCTGTAACAGCTTTTCATACTGGATGATGTCCCTGTCCTGATAGGCAAGCTGCAGATTTTCTATGGTTTCACTGAGGTTTAAAAGCTGCTTTTTCTTTGAAAAAGTCTGCAGTATTTTTTCATCCAGAAAGCCGCCGTATCCACAGAAGATCCTTAGAGAGAACAGATCCATGGCAGAGGTTATTTTATGGAATATTTCTTCCAAAGAACCTCCCTGAAGATAAAAGGTTGTTACAGGAACACCGAATGCAGAGGAAATTTTCTGCAAAATATCACTCGGACGGCGGGAGGACTGCGGCATTTTTATGATCAGGCATATTTCACCTTCCGGAAGATGGAACAGGGAATAACGGCAGGAAAGACGGATTAAAGGGTTCAGATCCCGTTGGATATTTTTATACAGTTCCTTGTAAAATTGTTTCTGTGCTTCCGGTTCTTTGTAATCCACACAGAACAGATAGGCAGATAAACTGCCGGCAATATCCTGGTCGAGTTTTGGGAAAATACAGTATGTATTGAACTGTGCAACCGTTTCATAAAAAAAGACCTGATTATCTTCATATGTCTTTTGGGTTCTGTCTGCTTCTGCCTGTATGAAAATTTTCTTGATATCATCCAGAGAAGGCGGTTTCAGCAGATAATCGCGTGCGCCAAGCTGTATGGCTTTCTGCGCATAGGAGAAATCAGAATAGCCGCTTAGAATGATAAACTGTGTCCGGGGACAAAGGCCGGAAAGTTCTTCTATGGCAGTCAGTCCGTCCATCAGCGGCATGCGTATATCTACAAAAGCCAGTTCCGGCTGGTGTTCTTTACCAAGGGAAAACATCTCCTTTCCGTTTCGTGCCTCTAAAAACTCATGCATTCCGGGAAAGAGTTCTTCACACATACTGATAAAGCTTAAACGCACCATGCGTTCATCATCGGCAATCAATATTTTCATGTTGTCCATCCATCCTTTCTTTTATCAGACTGGTATTGATATTTCTGATAATCATATAACTTCCCGTATATTTTCCTACTGCGCTGTGTATTTCAAAAAAACTTTCCGTCTGGAAAAGCTGAAGGCGTTCCTGGATATTCAGCAGGCCCACACTGTTTTTTATATTCAGTTTCTTTTTATCAAATCCGGTTCCATTATCCATAACGGCCAGAAAAATGCATGTTCCGATTCCCTTTAAGGTAATCAGCGAAGCATCAACTTCTACACGTGTAGGCTTGTCATAATCCTCCATTCCATGGACGATGGCGTTTTCCACTAAAGGCTGTATAAGCAGACGGGGAATCAGGAAAGTTTCCGCCTCATGATCCAGATGCAGGGAAAATTCCAGCCTTTCCTCAAAACGGATTTTCTGGAGAAAAAGATAATGTTCTATAAATGAAAATTCTTCCTGTAATGTACTGTAGCCTGAATTTGAGCAGGTGTAATGGAAAATACGTGTAAGCTGAATAATGGAATCTTCCAGCAATTTACGTTCACCGATACGGTTCAGCGCAACGAAATTGTTTAAAGTATTATATAAAAAATGAGGGTTTATCTGTGCCTGCAATGCCTGATACTGTGCATTTTTCTGACTGATAACAGCCATAAATTCTTTCTTGATATGTTCATCCAGGCTTTCAATCATCCGGTTAAGCTGTATGGTGATCTGTTCAAATTCTTCATTCATAGGCAGGGTTTCATCCGCTCTTGCGTCCAGATTTCCATCCTCCGCTTCATGCATAATATATAGAATATTCTGCAGCGGTTTTGTAAAACGAGAAGATATTTTTCTGTAATTCCAGATGGAAAAAAGAAAAATAAGGATTCCGAAAACAAAAGAAACGAGAAGTGTTTCCAGAACAGGTTTATAAAATTCCGTGTAAGATATAAAATATAACATTTTCCATGCGTTCTTTTTCAGGGAATAGGAACATACTACTCCCGAGGAATCCGGATTGGATAGATAGGCATCCAAAAACGTTTTTCCTGTCGCTTCATTTGTAGCATAAATTATTTTATCTTGTTCTGACAATATGGTGATACATGACAGATCAGAAATGGATATTTCTGAAAATAAATGGTAAAACAATTTGGTAGACACATCTATTTTTAAGAAACCCACATCTTTTTTTGAATCCAGAACCCGAATCGGTTTTATAACAGAGAAAACGGAACAGTCTTTTTCATTTTCATAGTAAGAAACTGTGTGCGGCGCACAGTATGTTACATATTTATAAGCGGATGGTTCATAGGAAAACCAGGAGTCCAAAGGGTAGTCCTTGGCAGAAAATTCGTGAAGTCTGCAGTCGTTTTTTCGATAGACATATCCTTTGTCACTGTTTGGGCCTGTGGGAAAGAATGCAAGACCCAGAATTTCCGCAGAACTCAGGGCAGTCAGTCTCGTGGCTATGCGTTCATACTGTGTGACATAATGAGACCACCGGCTTGGAGAGGATTCGGAATGATTTCCCTGCGTACTGATATAGGTATAAAGATTCATCATATCGTCATACTGATATGGGCTTAGGGAAAGGCGTTCCATCTCTTCCAGATAAGATTCTATATTGCTGCCAAGAGAAGATAATACATTGTTATATTTCTGTGTCGTATCATCAGACAGTCTCAGAGAATAGAGGGATACATTGAGGAATGTATTAATCATAAGCGGAACGACTGCACATAACAGAAAGAGGAGAAAAATATTTTTTTGGAAGGAACGTTTTTTGTTTTTTATTTTCTTCATAAGTTACCTCCGTTTCAGTTAATAACCATCATAGCAGATTTGAAAATGATTACAATAATAAAAAGAACAAAAGGATATTTTTGTGCAGAATGTAAAAAGGATATGAGAAGAATTTTAATAATATGAATAAATGTACTGTAGAAAAAGGTACTTGAAGGATAGAAATAGTACATTTTAAAATACGAAAGGAATTGTTATAATTAATTCATAAAACGGGCCCGATAAAAAAAGGAGAAAAAAATGAAATACAGAAAATTATTGGCAGGAATTATGGCGGCTGCAATGACAGCAGCAGCAATCAGCGGATGTTCCCAGCGTCCGCAGGAGAGCGGAAAGACAGAAAAAAGTGAAACAGAAACAAAGAAAGAAGACAATGCGTCAGACGATGGAGAGGCAGCAAAGAGTACAGGTGTCACACTGGAATTTCAGCACAATATGACAGGTGTAATCACGGATACGATTGAAGAGGTGTGTAAGGATTTTACCAGGGAAACAGGAATTGCCGTTGAGGTATCTGCGCCGGGAACGTACGGTGAGATGATCAAAGCAAGAATGGCTTCCAATGATATGCCGGATTTATTCTCTACCCATGGATGGTCAACATCTTTATATGTTGAATATCTGGAACCCATCAATGACCAGCCATTTGCGGATAAGATTGTGGATTCCATTAAAGATATGATAACGGATGCAGACGGAAATATGTATGTGCTTCCTGCAGATGCGGACTTGAGTGGAATGACTTTTAATAAGACGGTGTTGGATAATGCAGGTGTTAATGTGGATGATATCCAGACATGGGCCGATTTTGAAGAGGCGTGTCAAAAAGTAAAAGACAGCGGCAAAACGCCGATTCATGTGGGAGGAAAAGATAACTGGACAATCGGAACCATGCTGGATCTGATCGCACCGACGTTCCTTACAAATGATGAGGAAAAAGGATGGGGGAAAGCACTTCTGGATGGCAGTTTTGACTGGAATAACTGGGAACCTATCAGTGAAATGGTAAAAAAATGGAGCGATCAAGGATTTTTCAATGTAGACTGTCTGACTGCAGATTATATTACAAGCTGTAAAGCGCTGGCACAAGACGAAGCTGCATTCACCTTCTACACGGGAAAAGCGGTGGCTGAGGCCCTGCAGACAAATCCGAATGCTGATTTGGGAATTATGCCGATTCCGGCATCAGAAGAGGGACAGGAACCATGTATGATCGGCGGTGAAGATCTGGCCGTAGGCGTATGGAAAGACAGTCCTCATAAGAAAGAAGCATTGGAATTACTGAACTATATGGCCCGCCCTGAGGTATGTTCCAAATTAGCCGCAGCATGCGGTATGCCTGCAGGTCTGGAAGGTGTAGAGAGTGAGACAGGTATATTACAGCCTTATTATGAAAAATACATGAATGCGGGCATCTTAACGATTCCATACTTTGACAGAGTTTATCTGCCAAATGGGTTGTATGATGTAATGTGCACAACCGGAACAAGTATATTGGCCGGAGAAAAAGATGCAGTTGAAACTTCAGTAAATAATATGAAGCAGACTTACGAAGAAAAACTTGCACAGCAATAGTAAAATCAGATACAGGGGTGCTGTCTGTGACAGCGCCCTTTTTAAAAGGAGGGGAATGGCAAGATGAAAAAAGGCAGGAAATCTGTAATTAATATTTTTTACATTCCGGCTATACTGTTGTTTTTATTTTTTGTTATTTATCCGTTTGCAGAGGGAATCAGGATTTCATTTACCAACTGGAATGGCTATTCACAGAAATATACCTATGTGGAATTTGCAAATTATATAAAACTCATTCACGACAGTAATATATTAACAGCGCTGAAAAATACTCTGATTTATGGAATTGGCAGTACGATAATTCAAAATATTCTGGGATTAAGCTATGCAATATTGTTAAATACCAGAATCAAAGGAAGAACGATCATCCGTACAGTAGTGTATGCACCGGTCATGATATCAGGCCTGGTCATGGGATATATTATGTATTTCCTGGTGCAGTATGACGGCGGTGCGATCAATGATATTATGGCAGCTTTTGGACAGGCTCCGGTAGACTGGCTCAGCAGCGGCAGCAGGGCTGTGATCATAATGACATTGATTAACAGCATACAGTATGTGGGAATATCCATGGTAATCTATCTGGCCGGCCTGCAGAATATATCTTCCCAGTATTATGAAGCCGCAGCAATTGACGGTGTGAGCAGATGGCAGCAATTCCGTTACATAACCGTTCCGCTTCTGATTCCTGCTATTTCTTCCTCCGTAACCTTAAATCTCATCGGAGGGCTGAAGTTGTTTGATGTGATTCAGGCTCTGACAAAAGGAGGACCGGGATACTCTTCCCATTCACTTTCTACGCTTGTTGCAAATCAGTATTTCCAGGCTACAAATGCGGGATATTCTGCTACGATAGGGCTGTTCTCATTTTTACTGATCATGATACTGAGTAATGTGGTGACTTCTTATTTCAATAAGAAGGAGGTATATATGTAATGAAAAATAAAAAAATACGAAAAAGAAACTGGTGGCTCTATTTGATAGGCGCAGTAGTTATTATTGTACATATCATTCCTATCTATATCCTGGTGGGGGTGGCAGCCAAATCTTCCATGGATACCAGTTCCAGATGGATTATGCCCGCTTATATTGAATGGAATAATTTTAAAGAAGCCCTGGATGGAGGAAACATGCTGATGGCCTTAAAAAATACGGCTGTTATCACTGTGTTTTCTGTTGTGTTTATTACTTTGATCGGTGCCTTTTCCGCTTATCCCCTGGCAAGAAACCGTTCCAGATTCAATATGGGAGTAAAAGGATTTATTCTTGGCATTATGATGATCCCGGGGCTGAGCATACTTGTACCCCTTTACAGCACTATGGTAAAAATACACGGGATCTCAACCTATTGGGGGATTATCATTGTATTAGTTACCTTTAATCTGCCTATGAGTATCTTCCTGTTTTCCAATTTTATTGCAGGGATACCGGAGGCATTGGAAGAAGCTGCCTTTATTGACGGATGCGGTCCTATTCAGGCTTTTTTCCGGATCATTCTGCCGCAATTAAAGCCTGTGGTAGCCAGTGTTGTGATCCTGACAGGAGTCGGATGCTGGAATGATTACCAGTTTTCCTTATATTTTCTTCAGGCCCCCAAACTTAAAACAATTACCCTGGCAGTTGCCAGCTATTTTTCCCAGACAGCAAATAATATGAATGCGGCCGCAGCTTCTGCACTGCTGGGGGTATTGCCGGTTCTGGTGATTTTTGTATTTTTACAGAAGTATTTTATCCAGGGTATGGTCGACAGTGCAGTGAAATGATTGGAAACAGGAGAAGGAAAGTATGGAAAAATATATTGATGATAATTGGAAAATATCCAGTAATTTTCCGGCAGAGTATAAGACAGAGGTGCTCTGTAATGAAAAGAATGTAATCTGCAGGGAAGTGGAATTTTCCTATGCGCCAGAGAAAGAACAGCAGACAGAACGGAAAATCATGGTAGAGTTTTCATTTCCTGTTCTGGATATAAGCGGCAGATGGTATCCTGCCTGTGGGTTTGACAGGTCAATAAAGGCAGACTGGTTTCCGGGAGTGGAGTCTATGACCTCTATCTCTGCTCCTGTTATCTGTTTTTTTAACGGAAAAGGGAAGAACAGACATACCATAGCCTTGTCTGAAGTGAAACAGAAAGTAAACATGCAGTACGGCATTCATGAAGAAGATGGAACCATGTTATGCAGAATCAGTATGGTTCTCCCAAGAGGTTTGTTCCCGGAGAAATATAAGCTTAAAATATGGGAAAGCCGGGAGAACGAGCCATACTGGGATACACTGGCGGGAGTGAGAAAATGGTGGGAGAGCGTTCCCGGATGGCGTATGATGAAAGTACCCCAAGCGGCAAGAAATCCCTTTTACTCTTTCTGGTATTCTCAGCACCAGTCGGTGAACGCAAAGAGTGTGGAGAAGGAGTGCAGAATGGCCGCAGCATTAGGATTTTCCACTGTTATCATAGATGATGGATGGCAGACGGATGATAATAACCGGGGTTATGCATTCTGCGGAGACTGGGAACCGGCAGCAGATAAATTTCCGGACTTTTCACAGCATGTAAAGAACGTTCAGGATATGGGGCTCAAATATCTTATGTGGTTTTCTGTTCCGTATGTTGGAAAAATGTCGCGGGCATGGGAGTTATTTAAAGACAAATTACTGTATTGGAATGAATTTCAGCAGGCCGGAATTCTGGATATCCGATATCCCAAGGTGCGTGAATACCTGAAGGGTATTTATGGGAAAGCAGTGAAGGAATGGGGAATCGACGGACTAAAGTTGGATTTTATAGATGAATTTTATCTTCATCCGGATAGCCCGTCCTTTTCCGAAGGAATGGATTATGCGGATGTGCAGGAAGCGCTGGATGTCCTTTTGACAGAAGTAATGGAGGAGCTTACTTCTGTCCGGCCGGATATACTGATTGAGTTCCGCCAGAGATATATCGGTCCGCAGATCAGAAAGTATGGGAATCTGTTAAGGGTTTCCGATTGTCCGGGATCTGGCATCAGCAACCGGGTGGGAATTGTGGATTTGCGTCTTCTTTCAGGGAAGACAGCAGTTCATTCAGATATGTTGATGTGGCATGAGGCGGAAACCGCCCAGGATGCCGCGCTGCAAGTGCTGAGCTGTATTTTTTCCACGGTACAGATATCAGTAAGTTTGGATAAGCTTACCGAAGAAATGAAAAAAATGCTGCTATTCTGGATGGCGTTTATGCAGGAGCATAAACAGCTTTTACAGGAATCCCAGATCAAGCCTCAGGAACCTGAGAACCTTTATCCGCAGGTGATGGTGGAGGATGAGAAAATACAGATTTTGGTACAGTACAGCAGAGGCAGAACTGTTGATCTGCGCCGGCTTCATAAGTGTATGTATTATATTCATGCAGTAAAAGAGGAAGAAGTCTGTATACGGCTGGATGTCGATTCGAGAACTGTTTACGAGATACGAAATTGTATGGGAGGGATAGTAGAAGAAGGAGTCTGGGATGCTGTTCCTGTGACGGATATTGTGGTACCCACAGGGGGAATGGTTAAGTTTTTACATGAGAAATAAAGGACAGAAATAGAAGATTTAAAAGCCGGGGACTGCACGGAGCTGCTTATATGAGCTGCTGTGCAATCTCCGGTTTTTGTCTGTTTTTAATAAGGCAGAGACTATGCTTTTTCTATTGCACTGTAGAACAGATAAGTTCCTTTTGTTACCTGCTGTTCTTTTCCATCAATAACCACAACGGCATCCACCGGCGTAGTGATTTCATACCGCCATACATTTCCTGCCTTTTTCCATCCGGAATAGATTTTTCCGTGGCGTGTATCCAGAGTTACGGATAACCAGTCAAGTCTTTCATCAGGGACGGGTGCTATCTTTACCTTCTCATAGCCCGGAAATTCAGGAATTCTCCGGATTCCCCCGGCTACACTGTAGATCCAGTCAGCCACGGAACCGTAGGCATAATGATTGAAGGAATTCATATCCGCACTCCAGAAGTTTCCGTCAGGCATGATCCCATCCCAGTGTTCCCAGATTGTTGTTGCGCCTTTTGTGACCGGATACAGCCAGGAGGGGTATTCTTTTCTAAGCAGCAGGCTGTAGGCAAGTTCTGAATAGCCGTAATCACTCAGTACATGCAGGATATAGGGCGTACCGACGAAACCGGTCTGAAGCTTTACACCGCATTCTTTTATCATTGTTGCAAGTTGATCAGCGGCAGCCCGGCAGTCTTCTGCAAGGTGGAAATGGGCAGCCAGAATACATTCCGTCTGTGTCTTGTACTCTGGATAGGCTGTCCGGAACGCAGCCACGATCTTAGTATACAGTTCTTCATACTCTGCCACATCTTCCCCAAGCACTTTTCCGGCTTTGATCACCAGTGAAGTGGAATAGGCATAGAAAGCGGAAGCGATGAAATCCTCCCGCGTAGAGCCCTTATAGCTTCCGGATGGAGCATCGAGACCCAGCCAGTCTCCGTAATGCGTTCCCCCTGTCCACAGATATTCTGTCTCTGTGTGAGTCGAAATATAGGAGATCCACTTCTTCATGAGGGTGAACTGAGAGGATAATAATTCCTTATTACCGTATGCAAGGTAGAGTTCCCATGGACAGATCGCTGCCGCGTCACCCCAGGCGGAACTTGCCGGTTCCTCAGAGAGCAGGTCGGGAATCACGTGGCCGACTCTTCCGTCCGGGCCCTGGTCTGCCATCATATCTGCAAGCCATTTGGTGTAGAATTTTTCCGCATCATAATTCATGCAGGCTGTGCGGATGAATACCTGTGCATCCCCGGTCCATCCAAGCCGCTCATCTCTCTGGGGGCAGTCTGTGGGCACATCCACAAAATTACCTTTCTGTCCCCAGATGACGTTGTCGAAGAGCTGGTTCAGCAAGGGATTAGAGCAGTTGAAATACCCGGTCCGACGCATAGCGGAGTGTATCACTACTGCTGTGAAATTTTCCGGTTTTGCAGCAGATGTACCGCCCGGGAACTGATCGATCCGTATATAGCGGAAGCCGAAGAAGGTAAGTTTTGGCTTGTAGGACTGTTGTCCGTCACGGCAGATATACAGGTATTGGGCTTTGGCTGTTCTGTAGTTTTCCGTATAAAAACAGCCTTCTTTATCCAGGACCTCGGCATGGGAGAGTTCAACCGTTTCCCCGGCTTTGGCAGTAAGATTGATTTCTACATAACCGGTGATATCCTGGCCGAAGTCAGCCACGACCTCTCCTTTTGGCGTGGTGAAGATACAGATGGGAGTGAGTCTTTCCTGCTCCCGGATTTCTTCGCCCTGCTGGGGAATCAGGGTGTGTGTCGGGCCTTCAAATGCACATACAGGTTTGGCGGAACCGTAATCCCGGCTGCCGCTGCCTGCAGAAGAGCTGCCGCACTCCATTGAGGCGTCATAGATCTCCCCGTCGTAGATTTCCGAAAAGCGGACAGGGCTTTCCGTAAATGTCCAGGTCTCATCCGTTACTGTGTATTCCACAGAACCGTCCTCATAGGTGATCTCCAGTTGGGCGAGAAGTCCTGCAGGGCTTTTTTTCAATTCCTCCTGGACGGAGGATTTACTCCAGCCGGGCATAGGACTGCGGTACCAGCCTTTTCCCACGGTCACGGAAATATGATTATCTTTTCCCAGCAGATTTGTAATGTCATAAGCCTGATACTGAAGACGTTTTTCATAAGAAGTCCAGCCAGGGGCCAGGACAAATTCTCCCACGCGGCTTCCGTTCAATACCACTTCGTATGTACCAAGGGCAGTTATAAAAAGTCTGGCTGTCTTTATCGGTTTTTCCAGAAAAAAATATTTTTGGAAAAGGGGGCAGACATCCCCTGTGTCCGTCTGTGGTTTGATCCATTTTGCATACCATTCCATTGAAGAAGTACCTCCGTTTTTCTTTTCTTGACTTTCATGATATCAGAGAATAAAATGGAAAGAAACACCTGTATTTTACTAAAATAGGGGGTGAATTTGTCTTTATGGATAAGTCGGTTACCATACATATCAGGGAAGTGTCAAAAGAGGAACAGGAGCGGCTGGTCATGATGCCATACCAGCAGATGGATATGGAAAGCCATAACCATGATTTTTTTGAGCTGGTTTATGTGATGAAGGGGACAGCTGTGCATACTCTGAATAAGGAGGAAGGGGTTCTGACAGAGGGCGATTATTTTATCATGGATTATGGCAGTGTACACAGTTACGCGAAAAGTGAAGATTTTACACTGGTCAACTGTATTTTCCTGCCTGAGGTCATAGATGAAACCATGACGGGGTGCCGTTCTCTGGATGAACTTCTTCATGGGTGTCTGATCCGATATTATGCATCCATATCCGGGGAGACTCCGGTAGACCGTATCTTTCATGATGAGGATGGCCGAATCAAACAATTGATCATGGGAATGCTGGAGGAATACCGGGAGAAAAAAGAAGGATATGCGGAGGTGTTCAGATGCAGGCTGATCGAGCTGTTGATCCTGACTCTTAGAAAAGGCATTCATGAGAAACCCAGGCATCCAAAACACAGAGCAGTTTTGGAAGTGATTCAGTACGTTGACAGAAATTATCAAAATTATGTTAACCTGGGAATGTTCTGCCGGCAATATCATTATACATTGTCTTATATCAGCAGAATATTCCGGCAGGATACAGGGCTGTCTTTTCGGGAGTATCTGCAGAAGGTCAGAATAGAGAAGAGCTGTCAATTGCTGGCGGGCAGTGATATGCGGATTGGGGAGATCGCCCGGGCAGTGGGATATGAGGATAAAAAGTTTTTTAACAGCATTTTCAGAAAAATTGTAAAAATGACGCCCAGGGAGTACAGAAGTCTTTCGGCAGTGAAAGGATAACTGCCTGTCTGCCCAATCTGTTTTTAATGTTTTTGCTGAAGAAACCCTTAAAAAGCTTACAAATTTGAAAGCTAACAAAACTGTAAGCATATAAAATTATATAAAATTGCAGCGATTTATGGAAAAGCCGCTGCAATTTTTATTTTGCTAAAAACAGTGATTTTAAGAGAAAAACAGACAATTTATGATACGAAAAATTGTATTTTATTTAGGAAAATTGCAAAAAAATTGAGAAAAGTTGTTTAATGGGGTAATGCATATTGTAATGCAAAATAATGTAGAATCTCAAAACGACCGGATATTATTGAGTGGGAGAGGGAAAATCATGAGAAAATGGAAAATTGCGTTTATTGCATCCTCAGGGGGGCATCTGGAAGAAATATCAAAATTAAAGACAATTGAACAGCAAAATGACTGCTTTTTAATAACGGAAAAAAGTGACTTTGAATTAAAAAACTTTTGCAGCAGAAAATATATGACTTCCCAAACCAACAGAAAACAGCTCACCTTTCTGCCGAAATTTTTCTGGTTGTTTATAAAAGCAATTTATATACTTTTGATGGAAAAGCCGGATTTCATTATAACAACCGGAGCTTTGATCGCATATCCCTTTTGCGTAATAGGGAAACTGATGAGCACTAAAATAATATATGTGGAGTCTTTTGCAAGGGTCCAGACCCCCTCTTTGACAGGGAAACTCTTGTATAGCTTTACGGATTTGTTTATTGTCCAATGGGAAGATATGCTGAAATTATATCCGAAGGCCATGCTCGGAGGTGGGATATTTTGATTTTAGTTACATTGGGCACCCAGCAGTTTCAGATGAACCGGCTTGTAGAGGCGGTTGATAAGATCGCTCCTCAATTAGAGGAAGAAGTATTCATACAGACAGGTTCTTCTGCTTATGTACCGGTAAACTGCCGTTATGCAGATTTTGTTGACAGCGAAAAGTTTAATGGGATGATAGAGGAATGTTCCATTTTGATCACGCATTCAGGAGTAGGCTCCATTATGTCGGGTCTGTTAAAAGGAAAGCCGGTGATTGTTGTCCCACGGTTAGAAAAGTATCATGAACATGTGGATGATCATCAGCAGCAGATTGCAGAAGCATTTGCAGGCAAGGACTGTGTTTTATACTGCAGGGACCTGGACAGACTGCAGGAATATATAGAAGAAGCAAAAAAACATAAGTTTGCCCCTTATATAATTCAGGGTGGAAAAATTGAAGATATTATTCTTGATTACCTTAAAATTTTTGAATAGCGGGCAATTAAAAATAATGTTATAAGAGAGAAACTTGAATGAATAGAAAAAATAGCGGAGCAGAGACAAATGTACTGCAGATTTGTCTTGATATTGCGGTATTGGCAGGGGCCTTTGCAGTGGAATATTTTATTTTTTTTAACAAGATAAGTAAGACGGAGGCGCTATATTGCCTGACAATGGTAGAAGCGTTTGCAGTGATCTACATTCTGTCCAACAAGGAAGCACGTATTTATAATGTTACCTTGTTTTTTTATCTGGACAGGTTTTACCGGATCATAACAAAATCCTGGGGTCTGGCTGCCGTTACAACAGCCATGGTTTTGTTTGTCTTTAATCCGGGAAAGAATATCAGAAGATTCTATTTTGTTTTTCTGATGATTTCTTATTTTCTTCTGAGTATAAATATCATTTTCAGCAGACTGCTGCAGTTTGTAAAATGCAGCGCTTAGGCACCGCGTGCAGCTTTTGTAGGAGTCTTTGATGAATATAAGAAATTCACTTATTTTCTCAATAAGACCAGTATCAGGCTGAACGAAATAGGGTATATTCTGAGGGCCGGAGAAGAAGCAAACGGGATGTATAATGTTCTGGGATATTTAGAATCACTGGAGGAAATTATACGGACCCATGAAATTGACCAGATTTACTTTATTCAAAGGAATCATGAGAGTATATCTGAGATACAGCAGTATATTGATATATGTATGGAGATGGGAGTGACGGTCAAAGTAGTGATCGACTCTTCTGCACGGCGAAGGCTCAGCAGTTATGTCAGCTCGGTAGGCACCTATCCTGTAGTCACCTACCATACCATCACACTTAACAATTATGAACAGTTTTTGAAAAGAGTCATGGATATTGTAGTCAGTATATTGGGGATCATAGCAGCCTGTCCTGTTCTGCTTGTCACTGCGGCAGCCATAAAACTGGATTCACCGGGGCCTGTTATTTTTAAACAGGTACGCGTCGGGAAAAATGGCCGTCACTTTCATATGTATAAATTCCGCAGTATGTACACCGATGCGGAGGAGAAAAAAAGAGATTTATTGGAACAAAATGAGATGACAGGCGGAGTTATGTTTAAGATCAAGGATGATCCCAGAATAACAAGAGTGGGAAAATTCATCAGAAAAACCAGTATAGACGAACTTCCTCAGTTGTTCAACGTTTTACAGGGAAGAATGAGCCTTGTGGGAACAAGACCGCCTACACTTGATGAAGTGGGAAAATACCGAAGGAGCCAGTGGCGGAGAATCAGTATTAAACCGGGGATCACAGGAATGTGGCAGGTAAGCGGGAGAAATGATATAACGGATTTTGAACAGGTAGTAGAACTGGATTTGAAATATATCGACAACTGGTCCCTGTTATTGGATCTTAAAATATTGTTTTGCACTGTGCATGTTTTATTTGAAAGAAAAGGTGCATATTGAACAGGAAAATAATAGGAGACGGCGTGAGATGAAAAATAGAATCATATTGGATTCACCGCTGATAGAGGGAAACCGTATTACATACAGCTATCATGCAGAGGGAGAATGGCAGAAGGTATTTCGGCCGGAACAACCGTTTTTTGTGGAATATTCTGCTGACATTTCAGAGATACCGGAGAGTATAGCAGTGATTCCGTTTTTATGTAACACACTGCCGATTTCCTGGGTCTGGAATGCGGAAATACAGGTCCCTTCCTGTGACTGGGATTTTTATCATTGTATAGAGGCAGTTAAGCAGGGATATAAGGATATGTATCCTTCGGTCAGGTTTGCCGGAACCTTCACTGCATACAACATTATAAAAAATGAAAATCCAAGGAATAAGGGCGCAGCCGCATTCTTCAGCGGAGGAGTGGATGCTTTTCATACACTGGTGGAGCATCTGGAAGAGAAACCGGTTCTGTTGACCGTATGGGGAGCAGACATAAAGTTTGAGGATGAAACAGGATGGCAGAAAGTGTTTCAGCACCTGGAGAAAACAGCAGAGGAATTTCAGCTTGATTATGTGACTATTAAATCAAGCTTCAGGCTGTTTTTAAATGATGATGAATTAAATAAAAAAGTTGTGGAAAGTGGTGATGGCTGGTGGCATGGGTTTCAGCATGGAATTGGGATCATAGGCCATGCTGCACCTATTACCTGCCTGATGGGAAAATCCACAGTATATTTTGCATCTTCTTTTACAAGTAAGGAAAAAGGAATCATTACCTGTGCTTCGGATCCCACGATTGATAACCATCTGCGTTTTTGCCAAGTTAAGGTTGTTCATGATGGATATGAGTTTGACCGTCAGGATAAGGTACATAATATTACTTCTTTTTCCGGGAAAACAGGGATTGCCATTCCTCTGAGAGTATGCTGGCAGTCAGACGGCGGTGAAAATTGCTGTGAATGTGAGAAGTGTTGGAGAACGATTCTGGAGATTACCGCAGAAGGCGCGGACGCCAAAGAATATGGGTTTCCTTATACAAAAAAGCAGCTGAGAAAATTTCCGAAAATCTATTATGACAAAAGAAATATTCCGCCCTATCGAAGAGACAGCGTTTACAAAAGGGCACAGGATACCATGAGACAAAAGATTGAAGTTACAGTACTGCCAAAAGAGCTGCAGTGGTTTTATAAGATGGATATAAAAAAATTAGGTTACCATCCAATCTATCAATTCCTGTCCGGATGTAAACGAAAAATAAAAACCATCATAAATATTAATAAGTAAAGGATGGATTGCGGAAGGTAAGAATGGGAACAAACAAAAAAACAATGATCAATGTTATCTGCAGCCTTATGGTTTTGGCTGCAAATGTGATAATCAATTTTTGGCTGTCTCCCTATATCGTAAAAAATATAGGAGTGGAGGCTAACGGATTTATAACACTGGCAAATAATTTTGTGACATATGCACAATTAGTGGCAGCGGCTCTGAACAGTATGGCAGCCCGCTTTATCTCTATTTCATATGTGCAGAAAGATTATAAAAAAGCAAATCTCTATTATAATTCAGTCTTTTGGGGGAATTTGATCATTACTGTGCTTTTTTTGATACCCGCAGTGTTTACGATTGCCAGACTGGAAGTCATGATCCGGATTCCTGAAAATATTATATTTGATGTTAAAGTGTTGTTCAGCTTTGTGTTTTTTAACTTTTTGCTTACAACAGGGGTTCCGAACTGGGAATGCGGAACTTATATTGCCAACAGGCTGGACCGTTCCTATATTCCGCAGATGGGGACAGCGTTGTTCCGCTGCCTGTTTCTTTTCTTGATATTCACTGTCATGGCCCCAAAGGTTTATTATGTGGGCATGGCTTCTTCCGCGGTGACGGTGCTTCTGCTGCTGTTTAACTGGTATAATACGCACAAATTGACACCGGAGTTAAAAGTTTTTCTGCGTCCGAAGGAGATGATTTGTTCCAAAGATGCAATCCGGAAACTTGTTGGCTCAGGAATCTGGAATACAATTTCTAACGTGGGAAATATACTTTTGAGTGGTTTGGACCTGATCATCTGTAATTTATTTCTAGGAGCAGCAGCTATGGGGATATTGTCTTTATCGAAAATACTGCCGAATTACATGCAGCAGTTATCGGCTGCTATTCGTGGTGCATTTGCCCCGGAGCTTACCATTAACTATGCAAAGGGCGATAAGACGGCGATCTTTCGTGACATGAACCGGGCCATGAAGCTGACTTCCATTGTCATGACCATACCCATTGCAGTCATAGTTGTTTTAGGGGACAAGTTCTTTCAATTATGGGTTCCTTCTCAGGATGCGGAATTATTGCAGATATTGTCAGTGCTGTCTATTTTAGGATACATGTTCACCAGTGGAATTCAGATACTTTACAATGTTTTTACAACAGTGAACAGAGTAAAAGAGAATGCGGCTGCCATGTTGATAAGCGGATGTATATCCTGTCTGATCACTCTTATATTCGTAAAATTTACGGATTTTGGTATTTATGCAGTGGCAGGGGTGAGTACGGTATGTAATTTGGCCAGAAATATGGTATTTACACTGCCGGCTGCATCAAAATATCTGGGTTTTAAGTGGAACAGATTTTATTCTCAGGTGGCTATGACAGTAGGGTCATCAGGAATTTTGATTTTCGTTGGTTTTTTAGTTAAGAGAATCCTTCCTGACGGCTCATGGCCAGGATTGATTTTTTCAGCGGTTGTTTTAGGCGGTATTGGTCTGCTTATAAACATTGCTGTTATTTTGGAAAAAGATGACCGGCAGTATTTGCTTGAATGGATCAGGAGTAAAATCTCCTGAAGCGGATGGCTGCCGGACATAGAGATAAGATCTATGGTGATCAATAAATGAAATCCAGTTCTTTCATTTTTTGAAGAAATTTTATAACAGCAGAAGTGCATTCCTCTTCTGAGACTTCATAATCTTCCATAAGTCTCTTAATAATGTCCCCCACCGTAATTTCCGTCTGTATTAAATTCCAGATATCATTACCGGCACCTTTGATCATAAAATACTTTCCGGAATCAAAGTCTACCATGACTTTTTCACCGGATAAATCTGTTACATTCAATTTTTTCTTCAGTTGTATTATGGTATATTTATCCATTGTTTACCTCCATGTAAATGAATTTATTATAAAATTATTGTACCTTATTTTAAGAAAAGCGGCAAGGAATTAATTAGATAAAATAATAAAAAACAATAAAATTAGTGATAACATTACGAAAAACATTAAATTATCAATTAATTTTTGCAAAGTAATGTTATTTACTGCTGCCGGAAACGTTTTCAAAAGAGGAGGATCTTATGTCTGCAATATGTGGCGCTGTCAGTCTGAATGGTAAGAAGATCGGAGCAAAAGAGTGCAGTATCCTGAAAAGCGCATTTTCCGACTGTGTGATTGACCGGTGGGAAGAGATAAAAGAAGACGATATCTATATGGGGTGCGGAATACAGTATTTTACCAAAGAAGCTGTAAGTGAGCAGTTACCCATAAAAGCGCAGGAATTTTTTTTCGACGCGGACGTTATCCTGGATAACCGCAAAGCATTATTAAAGCGCCTTCATTTTGAAGAGCAGGATGCTGTGACAGATGGCAGACTGTTATACCTGATGCTTCAAAAATATGGGGAAAGCTGTCAAAATGATCTGCTGGGAGCATATGCTGCTGTCTGGTATGACAGGAGAAAAAAAGAAGTCACGGTTCTGGCAGATGCCGTTGGCTACAGGTATGTGTATTACCTGATCCGCGACGATGTGTTTTATTATTCTTCTCTGATGAGACCTTTGGAGGAGCTGTGCGGTGAGCTGAAAATAAATGAACGGTGGGTGGCAGATTACATAGGGCAGGATAATCTGAACGCATTTACAGAGGCGGAAGAGACACCGGTTTTGGGGATTTACCGTACGGCTCCGGCCGGATTCCTGAAAATTACGCAGAAAGATATTAAGAAACGCTGTTACTGGCAGCCTTATCAGAAAAAGAAAAAAACAGTGTATAAAAGTGATAAGGAGTATAAAAAGCATTTTCTGGATCTGTACAGAGAATGTACAGCCTGTCTTCTGCGTTCTCCGGGGGAAACAGCCGTTTTATTAAGCGGAGGTTATGATTCCACTTCGGTTGCCTGTCTGGCAGCAAAGGAACTGGAAAAGTGCGGAAAAAAGCTTTATTCCTTCACCTCTGTACCTTTTCACGGGTATGAACCGGACTTGGGGAAGGGCTATATCACGGACGAGACAGAACTTGTTCAAAAAACAGCAGATGTGGTGGAGAATCTGGAATGTACCTTTATGAACATGCCGGAAATGAACTGCTGGTATGACAGAAAAAAATATATGAGGATTTCGGAGATACCCTATAAGTCGCCTCAAAATATGCTTTGGATTTATGAGGGGATGAGACAGGCATACAAGAAAAATGCAAGGATTATGCTGGGCGGTATGTTTGGCAACGGAACGGTTTCTTTTGATAATGCGATGGTATATCTGGCCTGGCTTTTCAGGAGGGGAAGATGGATAACCCTGTACAGGGAAGTCTGCGGAATCAATAAAAAACTGCATTTTACGAAAAAAAGCGTTCTGCAGACAGCTGTGAAGGATTCTTTTCACAAAAAAGTGAAAAAGGCAGACAGAGAAGCCCTGTTCGGGAAATCTTTTGTCAGAAGGGACTATCTGAAAAAAAACGGCTCGGACAAAAGGCTGCTGCGGCTGGATAAAAAAATCCAGAAATGCTCCTATTCCCATAAGGCCTATCAGCAGGCATTCCTCACAGCAGATACTCTGCGTCATTACGGAGAGTATATGCAGAAAAATTCTCTGTTTACAGGAGTGATCATGCGGGACCCTACCAGGGATAAGAGGATGATCGAATTTGTGACCTCCCTGCCGTACGGACAGTTTACCCATAATGGTGTCAGGCGCCGTCTGATCGCTGAATATATGAGGGATATTGTGCCGGCTCATATTCTGAAAGAAAAGGGCATGGGAAGGCAGAGCGCAGATTTAAAACAACGCCTGCTTCCCTTCAGCAGTCAGATTGAAGAAGAGTGGAAGGAAAACTACAAAAAATTCTCCGGCAGCACCTGTATTGACTGCAAAAAGGCACTGACAGGATTGGAGGAAAAGGGGATAAAGGATATGACGGATTTTGAGATTGTGCGCCATATTTTTACTAATATATTATTGGAATATCTCGAAGCGAAAAAGTCTTACAATGTTGATAGAAGAGTTGATTAGTGATTTTAAACAGGATAATATAGGTAACACAAAAGGAGGTGACAAGTATGAGAAAAACATGGATAATACCAGATGTAGATGTTCTGGACGTAAAGGAAACAGCCTTTGGCGTAATGAATCCAAACAACCCTGATTCAGAAAAAACTGCAGTGACAGATGATCAGGGAAACATTTTAGGATGGAAACAGGAATTCGGTGAGGCTGCTGCATCTCTTTAATTTCAGTATAATGTATTTTAGTAAAAGAATGACTGCTGGACTACAGGGGGTCATTCTTTTTTAAAAAAGTAAATCTAACAATATTGATAGAAAACTTGAATCATATCTGTAATGAGCATATGATGTAACATATAAAAGGAGGAGGTTATCGCTATGAAAGAATCATGGGTTAGGCCAGATATGGAAGTGTTGGATGTAAAAGAAACAGCTTTTGGTCCCCAAAATCCCAAAATGCCAGATAGTGATAAAACTGCTGTAATAGGACCGAATGGGGAAGTGATTGGGTGGGAGCAGTCATATGGAGAAAATAATACATCAGCTTGAGTGTATGTGAATAAAAATGAAAAAATGACTGGTGAGTGCACATCAGTCATTTTGTATTATACGACAGAAAATCAGAGATAAAGTGAAGAATATACGATGGCAAAATATAAAATATATGGTTTGAATGTTTATTCAGAAATAGAACTGCCTTCCACGTTTCAGCTTTCCGATGACAGTGAGACAGAGGCAGAGATCGTAAGGGCTGACCTGACAGAAGAGTATGGTAAGGCAGAGGCATACAAGGAAACGCAGGTGCAGGTATCTGTGGACAAAGAGGGAAAGCAGGCATGGATGATGCAGAAGATTGCCAGAGAGTGCAGTCTCTTATATGTCTTTTCGGTGGGCTTGTTCAGAATAACCCGGGGCAGGAAAATTGAATATCATAAGACAGCAGAACTTGATATATATCAGTTGGAACAGTGGATTCTCAATATGTGTATGACCATACTCCTGATACAGAGAGAAAAAATCGTCCTTCACGGAAGCGGGCTGGAATATAAAAACAAACTTCTGATCATCAGCGGGGAGAGCGGAAGTGGAAAATCCACGCTGACAGATGCGCTTTTACAGCATGGCTTTTCATTTGTTTCTGATGATGCAGTTGTTATGGAGGAAGAAAACGGAGTTATATACGGAATCGGCGCGTATCCACTGAGGCGTCTCTGTGAGGACGTGGTTAAGAAGCAGGGTATCAGCAAAGCGCAGCTGATACGGATTCCGGACGGCGGCAGGGAAAAGTATGGATTGTGCATGAAAGACTCCTGTATGGAAGAACGGGTTTTGGCTCATGTTCTGGTGATCCTGCAGGCAGGAACGGTTTCTGAGGTTTGTGCAGAGGAGATCATGGGGGGAGAAAAACTGAATCTGGTAACAGAAAGTCTCTATAAGAAAACTTCTTATAAGAGAATGGGGTTTACGCCTGAAATGATGACGGAATGTCTGCAGGCTGCAAAGCAGCTAAGAATATTCAGAATGGTGAGACCGACAGAAGGAATGACAACAGATCGGCAGAGAGAACTTATCGTCAGGATTATGGAAGATTTGAACGGAAAGCCGGATTGAGACATAAAAAAGAATGATCAAACGATCACACTGAGGAGGGTAAAAGTGTTCAAGATAATACTGACAAATTTCAATTTGGAAAAAATATTCTGGATCATGAAGTCCAGGATTAAATATATGATTCTGGCAGCTTTACTGCTGGCTGCGGGAGGAGGGATTTTGGCAGCATGGAAGCAAAATACCACTTATATGGCGAAAATTTCCTTTTATGTATACAGCAGTCCGGATTATGTAACAGATACTGGAGTGAATATAAGCAGTAATGAGATGACTCAGGCTAAAGGGCTTCTGGACAGTTATATGCAGATCATCGGAAGCAACCGCTTTTTAAAGGCTGTTATGGAAGAGACAGGTCTGAAGGAATATAGTATCGGAAGGCTGAGAGGAGAGATTGGTGCTACCGCTGTAGAGAATACGGCGGTATTTCATGTAAGCGTTTATGACAGCAGCCCTGAGAATGCCATGAATATAGCAAACACCATAGGAAAGCTGGCACCGGATGAAATTATCAGCGTAGTAAAATCAGGAGGAATTGAAGTCCTTGATGAAGCGGAGCTTCCTACTGTCCCATATGCCTCAACCAGTGTGGTAAAATATGCACTTCTGGGCGGAGCGGCAGGATTCTTTCTGGCAGCCGTATGTTTTCTGATAAAAGGGATGCTGAATACTACCATCAGAAGGCTTTATGAAATTGAAAATCTCTTTACAATTCCAATTCTCGGAACGGTTCCTCAGATTTTATCTGAAAAAGAAGGCGAAAAAGCAGATGTATATTTAAACGAAAAGAGCTCCTTTCATTTAAAGGAAGCTTACAGCAATATCCGGGCAAACCTGTTGTTTACAAGGCGGGGTGAAAAATGTCCGGTATATGCAGTCACAAGTGCAGATGTCAATGAAGGGAAAACATTGAACGCATTTAATGTGGCAAAATCCTATTCCAATCTTGGAAAAAAAGTTCTGCTCATAGACGCGGATATGAGAAAAAGTGTTATGGGACAAATTCTAAAGGTAAATACAGAAACCGGATTGAGCCAGTATCTGGCCGGCATTGTGGAACGGCTGGAAATTGTTTCTGTTGATGCCAATATGGATCTGATCCTTGCCGGCAGTATTCCCCCAAACCCCGCAGAATTACTTGCAGGTGATCAATGGTATCAGCTTCTGCAGGAGTGTAAGAAAAAGTATGATGTAATATTTATAGATACACCGCCTATCGGAATTGTATCGGATGCCCTGTCTATGGCGAAAGCAGCTACAGCATTTATACTGATCGTGCGGGAAATGATGACAAAATTCGACCGTGAAGAAAAAGTGGTGCGGAAACTGGAAGCCCTGGATGCCAACATAGGCGGTTTTATTTATAACGGCATTTCGGCCAAATCACCGGATTATGAATACAGGCATTACAACAACGAATATGAAAAAAAGAAATAATGGAGACAAAGAAAAGATTATGGCAAAGGTAAGTGTGATCCTGCCTGTATATAATACGGAAAAATATCTGCCGCGATGCCTGGATGCGTTAGTAAACCAGACTTTGGAGGACTTGGAAATCATAGCGGTAGATGATGGCTCTACAGACCATTCCCCGGCAGTTCTCAAAAAATATGCCGGTATATACGGGGATAAAATCCGTATCATCACAAAAGAAAACGAAGGTCAGGCAGCAGCCAGGAATATGGGCATCAGAGCCAGCAGAGGAAAATATATTGGATTTGCAGATTCGGATGACTGTGTAGATGTATCCATGTTTGAGAAAATGTATCTTCTGGCCGAGGAAAGAAAATGCCATATGGTGGAATGCCATTATCATTATATACAGGAGACAGAAAAGGGAAATAAAGAACTGCACACCCGGGGAAATATCCGTCAGCACGCAAACAGGAGGGATATGTTTATAGATCCTCAGGTATCACCCTGGAACAAGTTATATTTAAGAGAAATACTTCTGCGCCCGGGACTTGATTTCCCGGAAGGACTTATTTACGAAGATACATCTTTTTACATCAAAACGATTCCTTATGTGTTGAAATCTGCCTATTTGGATGAACGTCTGGTCTATTATTTTCTTCGGAATACATCTACCATGAATGTAAATAAAAATAAAAAAGTTGCAGATATTTTTTGTGTATTGCAGGATATCCTGGATTTTTACAGAAGATATGGTTTTTATGAGCAGTTTGAAAAGGAACTGGAGTATTTCTGCACGAAAATATTATTCTGCAGTTCTCTGAGCAGGATCGGCAGGGTGAAGGATGCCGCGCTTGAAAAGGAACTGCTGGACAGAACCTTTTGCTTTGTTTCTGAAAAATTTCCGGAATATAAAAAGAATCCTTATTTCACAGGAAAGACAGGTTGGTATATAAAACATATAAACCGCAGAAACAGCAAATACATAGGAAAAATTTTAGGACATGTGATGAAAGGATAACAAATGAAGGTATCAGTTGCAATGGCAGCCTTTAACGGTGAAAAATTTATAGAAGAACAGCTTGCATCTATTCTGTCTCAGACCAGACCTGTAGATGAAGTCATTATCTGTGATGACCGGTCTTCTGACAGGACAGCAGAACTGGCAGAAGATTTTATTGCCAGAAAGCACCTGCAGGATACCTGGAGGGTGGAGGTGAATACGCAGAATGTGGGATATGCGTCAAATTTTATAGGCGCTGTGCGAAAGACTTCAGGAGATGTGGTTTTCTTTTGCGATCAGGACGACATCTGGCTTCCGGAACGGGTTGCCGAGATGGTGCACATTTTAGAAAAGAACCAGGAGATTCAGCTTCTCTGTTCAGAATTTGAGATCTTTTTGGATTCACCGGATGCCCTTTCTCCACAGAAATGGGAGTTGAAACAGTTTAAAAATGACAAATCCCTGGAGAAGGTTTCTTTTACACCAAAGTCTGTGTTTATTGGCTGCCAGGGATGTACAATGTGTATGCGCAGAACCTTTCTGCAGATCATAGAACCCTACTGGCATAAGGGATGGGCTCATGATGAGTATGTATGGAAGCTGGCTCTTTGCATGGACGGTCTGTATATATATCATGCCAGCACATTAAAAAGACGGATCCACGATGCCAATGTTTCTTTGGGTAAAATGAGAGAAATCACAAAGCGTCTGCAATTTTTAAATGAATATCTGGTTGGCAGTCAGGCGGCACTGAGATTTGCGGAAAATATGGGACTGGAGAAAAAGAAGATCCGTATTCTGAAAAAAAATATCTATGCATCCAGGCTTAGAATTGAACTTCTTCAAAACAGAAAGTACTGGAATATCATACCTTTGACATTGAGATATTCTGCTTGCTACCACAAAAGACGTGCCATACCAGTGGAACTGTATATGGCGCTGAAAGGCTGAAAATGGGTTTGGGTTATGACAGGATCATATGAAACAGGAAGTAAATATATAAAAAACGCAGGAGAAAAAGATGTTTTTCGGGCAGTGGCAGGTTTGTTTTTATTCTCTTTATTTGTGATGCCCCAATATTTCGGAATCCCACTGCCTGTGTTTGATCTTACAATTCTGCGTATTCTGACAGTTCTTCTGACGCTGCTGATACTTTGCAGTGACAGCAGAAAACATGATTTTATAACGATGGTAAAAGAGGCAAGGTTCACGCTTATATTGCTGCCATACTTAGTGGTGATCACATACACAATGATCTTGAGGGCAGATATCAATGCTTTTTTAAATCCGTTTATTGAGTTATATTGTTTTTATTTATTAATTTACATATTCAAGTATTCTCTGGGTTTTCACAATTCCTTCCGCTGTATTTTGGCCTTTTGTTATTTGCTGGCAATCCTTGGGATTGTGGAATATGCAATTGGCCGTTCACCTTTTTCTTATCTGGAAACAATCAAAGGTATTTATACCGGCCAGTTCATACGCTCCGGACATTACAGGATTATGAGTTCCTGTGTCCATTCCCTGGGCTATGGACTGCTGATCGTCTCAGTGGTGCCTTTTTCCTGTATAGATCTGCAGAATGATCGGATTGATATTTTTAAACGACCATTTTTGCTGCTTTTGTGGTGCGCAAATGTATTTTTTACAGGATCAAGATCTACTTTGGGGGTATTTTTATTGGAACTTGTAATCCTGTTTTTTGTATCATGTAAAGAGAGTAAAAGAAAAAATACTTTGATGATGGCTGCTGCTTTGATTTTGTTCATAGTATTTTTGATGATTTTTCATAATACAGATTTCGGAAGATATATTATGCTGCAGATCACCACACTGGCAGATGAAGTGCTGGGAACCTCCTATGCAGCCCATTATGGGGCCAGTAAAGAGGCATTGGGCAGCAGCGCCAATTACAGGGAACAGCTCAAGTATATTTTTACTTTAGACTGGCTGAATCCTTTGTTGGGAATAGGAAGAAAAAGATCTTTTTCTTCTGAGCTCAACGGTTCCTTTATCGTGTCTGTTGACAATTTTTATATTGCGGAATATATCCGGTATGCGTATCCCGGATTAGCAGCATTTGTTCTGTACATCAGTTATTTTATTGCGGGGCTGGTGAAAAAAAGTATCCGGAGACAAGATGCCATTTATAAAGTATTGCTGATAGGATGCCTGTGCTATCTTATTAATCTGTTTTGGGTGGACTCTTTGCAGACACTTAAATACTTATATGTTTTGCTGGCGTTATACTGTAGCCTTGATTTTGAAACAAGAAAAAAAAGAAGTAATGTTAATGTGTCAAAATACATGAAAAGGTGAGAGTGCATATGAAGAAAGTAAGCATTGTTATTCCCATATATAACGCGGAAAAGTATTTGATAAACTGTATAAACAGTATTCTGAATCAAACTTACAAAAATATAGAGATACTGCTGGTGGATGACGGAAGTAATGATGGCTCAAAAAAAATTTGTGAACAGTATCAGGAAAAGGATGAAAGGATCCGGGCCTTTTTTCTGGATAATCATGGGGTAAGTACAGCCAGAAACTTTGGAATGGATATGGCAACAGGTGATTATATTATCTTTGTGGATGCAGATGATACCATTGATCCCGATACGGTGGGAGATAATGTGAAGCTTGCGGAAGAAAACAATGTGGAGCTTGTCCTTTTCTGCTTCCGATATCTGTTAACAGAGGAAAGGCACATAAAAGAAAACGAGCTGAAGGAGAATTTCTGCGGAACTTCCGATGCATTTTTTAAAAACCATTTTAATCATATCCTTGATATGGAACTGGTAAATCCGCCGTGGAATAAGTTAATAAAAAAATCCTTATTGGACAGGAGCTATATCAGATTTCATCCGTCCTATTCCATTTGTGAGGATATGGCTTTTTCTATAGATGTTTTATCCGCGGTGGACCGTCTGGCTGTAAATAGAAAGGCATATTATAATTACTTTTTAAAAACCTCAGGAAGTCTGGTTTTTACATTTCATGAAAACTATTTTGAAGCAGCGACTCATTTTTATAATAAGGCTCAGAAATACTGCTGTAAATTTCCAAGCCACGAACCGCAGATGAACAAAATAGATACCATATACGCAGGTCTTGTTATTGCATATATACAACAAATCTGTTGTTATGATAAGTGGGATAGAGAAAAGAAATTTAAATATCTCAGCCGGATCACGGAAAGCAGTATATTCTGTAATGCTTTACAAAATGCCAGGCTGCCGGGGAAAAAAAGAATTGCAAGAATGCTGATTCGATGCCAAGCTGAGAAAACCCTTTATTTTTTATACAATATAAAAAGCAGACTGCAGCTCCGTGAGAAATTAGTGAAAATAAAATATAAAGTGGAAGATGGAATGCTGTTAGGTTCTGTTTATGACTATTTTATGAAGAAAACAAAATACAGAGACCGAAAGCTTACTTTCTTGTATAACGTGATAATCGGTCAAAAACACAGAATGCTATATTACAAAAAACTGAAAAAAAAGTATTTGGACCGTGCACTGCAAAATACATATTGGGAAGAGCAAGAGAAAAAGGAAAATTCGGAAACGGTGTGGATCTGCTGGCTGCAGGGAATGGACCAGGCACCTCTGCTTGTAAAAAGGTGTTATGAATCCATCAGAAGATCACTTCCGAATAAAAAGATCATCTTAGTGGACGAAGAAAATATTTATGACTATGTGGTATTACCGGATTATATTGTGGATAAGCGGAAGCAGGGGAAAATCGGAAATGCTCATTTCAGCGATTTGATCAGGCTGGAATTACTCATAAAATATGGTGGGTACTGGATTGACGCAACTGTGTTATGTACAGACGCGAAGCTTTTTTATTATATTGATTCCCTGCCTCTGTTTATGTTCAGTTTTTATTATTTTGGATTTAATCCGGAAATAATGGAAACAAATAACTGGTTTATTAAGAGTACGGCCAACAACAATATTATATGTCTGGTGAGGGAACTTTTGTATACTTATTGGAAAGAAAACAACAGGCCGGTGCATTATTTTCTGTTTCATATATTTATGACTATGGCATTGGAGTGCTATGAAAAGGAATACAAAGAGATGCCTGTTGTAAGTCAGGCGGATGCTCATATTTTGGCATCCTATATCAGCGAACCATACAACCGGAATAAATATGATATTTTGAAACTCAGCACCGGAATCCATAAATTAAATACCAGGTTTGATGAGAGAGCAGTGAACAGAAAGAATACATTTTATGATGTGATCATAAAACAGGGGAATTATCAGGAGATGCATAATGGATAAAAAACATACAGAAAAAAATAATAAGATTCCTAAAATCATACACTATTGCTGGTTTGGAGGAAAGCCCATACCGGAGGAACTGCGGGCATGTATGGATTCATGGAAAAAGCTGAAGGGATATAAAGTGATCCGTTGGGATGAAACAAACTGCAGTTTTAATGAAAATGAATTTGTCCGCAGAACATATGCAGAAAAAAAACTGGGGTTTATCGGTGATTACTACAGATTGAAGGCAGTTTATGAATATGGAGGAATCTATCTGGATACAGATGTAATGATAAACCGTTCTTTTGATGGATTACTGTCACATACGGCATTTTTAAATTTTATTTTTGACTGTTCTGTGGGTTCCGCAGTGATTGGCGCTGAGAAAGGCAATCCGCTGATAGGTAATCTGATGAAAATGTATGATGCCACTGTTTTTACAGAAAATAAAAACGGTAAGACTTTGGAATGGAGGGATGGTAAATGCATGGTGAACGGCTATGTGACCAGCAATTATTATTATACATATTTTATACTGAAGCACTATCCGGAGTTCCGGTTAAATAATAAGATGCAGGTTTTAAAAGATTTTGTTATTTATCCCAAGGAGTTTTTTGAAATCGGAACACTGTCAGGAAAACATTATGCAGTCCATCTGTGTGCCGGAGAGTGGAGAAGTGATTCCGGCAGAGCTGATGGCACAAAAAGCAAGATAAAGTCTGTTTTAAAAAGGAATCCAAAGGTTTTTGAAAAAATACAGATACTTGTGCGTAAGCGCCGATACAGGAAAATGAAAAAAGAGATTCCTTTTTATGCATATTATCTGGCACAGAGGAATCATGAAGAACTGCCGGAGTTATAAAAATGAATCATTTAGAAGAATACTGGCGCTGTTTTTTGGTCCTGTTAAAACAGCAGTTAAAAGGAATTTCCGCAGAGACACTGATGCTTACGGTACTGGCGGCAGTCATTGCCATACATCTTATTTGGTTTGTTTTTCACAGGCTGGCAGGTAAGGAAGGCTCCAAAAGAAGAGAGGCAGTTCTCTTTCTGATTGCGGGATATGCATGTTTTATGTATCAGGTCACTTTATATAACAGAGAGCCAAACAGCAGGAAAGGTGTTTATACAGAGCTTGACTTCGGAAACTGGTCCGGAGATTATATGGGCTTTCAGCAGAGGGTATACAGTTTGTTAAATGTGGCTCTTTTTGTTCCCTGGGGATTTTTACTGGCAGCCATAAGAGGAAAAGAGTGTATGTGCAGAAAAATATTTATGGTGTGTTCCGCCAGTTTCCTCACCAGCTTTACCATTGAAACTCTGCAGTTGATAACAGGAAGAGGATATTTTGAACTGACAGATATGATTACAAACGTATCGGGCGGTCTTCTGGGAGTGCTCATATTTTGTGCAGCCTGGGCTGTTTACAGTAAAAAGTACAAAGGCTGTACCGGCCATGAAAACAAAGGAGGTAGAAAGTGAAGAAAAAATTTTCCACGAAAGATATTTTTCTCATTGCTCTGAGCATCCTGGCACTGACTGTATTGATTTTTATTATCATCCATTCAGAAAAAAAACAACAGGAGGAGAGGGAAAAACTTGCCGCGGCAATGCAGCAGGAAGAAAGCGGGGAGGATGACGGCAGTCTGTATGCGGGTTCTTCAAAAGCGCTGATGATTAATGAAGTAAACCAGTCAGGCTGGATAGAATTGTATAACTGTGAAAAGGAAGATCTGGATATATCAGGCATTGCTGTTTTGGTTAATGGTGAAAAAAAAGCGGAGCTTACCAAACATACACGATTGGATGCAGGAAAGTTTCTGACACTGGACCTTGATGAAAAATTAGGCGAGGGGAAGGAGAATCTATTGTCGCTGGTAAAGGCGGACGGAACCTGTATCCAGTCATGGATCGTTCCGAAGCTTACTGAAAATGAGAGTTATGGACGAGTGGCAGACGGAGATATATCCATGGGATATCTGAATGCTACAAAGGGAGAAGCTAATGAGCCTGCGGAAAAAAAAGAAAAAGAGCAGTTGGAATTTTCTGTCCCGTCAGGTTTTTATGATTCTGCTTTTCCGTTGACTATTTCCGCTCCTGATCATACAGAAATATATTATACAACAGACGGAACGGTTCCCACGGAAAAGTCAGAGAAATATACAGCACCTGTCACAATTGAAAACAGGAGTGGTTCAGACTATATCTATGCGGATTCCGACGGAATCGGATATGAGCACAATTTTAAGCCTGCCAGCATACAGAAGGGGACCGTGATCCGGGCTGTCTATGTAGATGAGGATGGCAGGAGAAGTGAAGAAAAGATCCGCTCCTATTATGTGGGAGTCGGCGGAAGCAGTGATTTGAACAATATGCCGGTTTTATCTGTTACAGCCGATCCCCTTGATTTGTTTGATTACTTTACCGGTATGTATGTCTCGGGGCAAAGCTATGAAGATGCTCTTGCCCGGGGAGAGGGAAAAGATAACAGAAAAGCAAATTATCGGAACGGCTGGGTGAAGAAGGCCCATATAGAGTTTTTTGAATCCGGCAAGGACATGACATATGAAGGGGACGTCAATCTTTCTATGCTGACAGATATGAATATTACATCCCCGCAAAAAGGGTTTTCTGCGCAAATCACCGGAAGCGGCGGATGGGAAGGCTCTTCTTTGGAGCGCTTTCTTGATAAAACGGAAAATACCCTGACAATACAGACGAACAAATACGATAATGCCTACAAAATACGGGAATTGACAGCCAATAAACTGCTTGAAGAGACCAGTGTGGGAACGAATATCCTGATGCCCTGTGTTGTCTTTATAAACGGGGAAAATTGGGGCGGTTATATGCTGCGCGCGCCTTTTACCCGGGAGTTTATAGAAGAACAGTATGGGATAACAGGTGAAGAAGTGGTGACTGTCCGAAACGGTTCTGCTGATCAAAAGGAATTCCAGTCTCTGTATGATGAATTTTATAATTTTGTGACAGGCAGTGATATGAGTGATACATCAAAGTATGAAATAGTAAAGCAGGAAATGGATATCCGGAGTTATCTTGATTATTTCTGCGCCAATATGTATCTTGCCAATGCCCAATACGGACAGGAGGAGGCCTGTATATGGCGGACAGTATCTTCAGAAAATGGAGGGTATGCAGATGGCAGGTGGCGTTGGGTATTGGGAAGTATGGATATGACAATGGATAACGGAACCACAGGGCCGGTCAGTACAGCTTCGATCAATACGCTGTTACAGCCGGGCGTCACGGAGGATGCGTTTTTTCAGTCCCTGCTTGGAAGCGGAGAATTCAGACAGCAGCTAAAGGAATCCATGTACCGTATGGCAGATGACATATTTCCGAAAGAAAAAGCAGAAGCGATTGTAAATGAGACCGCACATAGGATTCAGAAAATGGCAGTCAGCAGCTATAAGCGGTTCTTCGGCAATGTAAAAGATGATTTTTATGCGGATGAAGTGGATAAAATACTCCATTTTTTCAATAACAGAAGCAAGTATATGCTGCATTATACAGATGAAATGATCAAGTGAGGCATTGTGATACACAGGGACGGGAGGGGATAAAATGGGAAATGATAATTTATCAGAAAAACCGGTTATCATGGAATATTTGAGTGAGCTGATACATGCTCAAATGGAAGATCGGATTCCGCAGCCTCTGCCAAAGGGTGTGACATTGGAAGAACTGCAGGAGACAGCGAAAAAAGGACAGATTTGTTATTTGATATTCGGAGCACTGCTTAAGCTGGATATTCCGGAGGCAGATGCAGAGAAGATGCGTCCGTTTGTGTTGAACAGTACCATAAAAACACTGTCCCAGGTGTGTGCAGTCAGGGAGATCCAGGAGAAATTGGAAGAAAATAAAATCCGGCATCAGGTTTTAAAAGGTGCTGTCATGAAGCATATATATCCAAGACCGGAATTTCGTGAAATGGGTGATATAGACATTATGATATATGAAGATTCCCTTGAACAGGCAGAGAAAGTGGTGGAGGAGCTGGGATTTGTGAAATATCAGACGGTTAAGCATCATGAGATCTTTTTCAAAAAGCCATTTTTAATGCTGGAAATGCATTGGTCTTTATATGATCAGAACGTTGACAGGAACCAGTCCGTCTATTTTAAGAAACAATTCCGCGCAGAGAAAAAAGAAGGATGGCAGTATTCTTATGAATTCAGTAAGGAAGACTTTTATGTTTATCTCATTTCCCATATGGCAAAACATTTCTATGAAACCGGCTGCGGAATCCGCAATCTTTTGGATATATATATCTATCAAAATGCATATAAAGCGACAATGGACAGGCGTTTGGTTGAGGAAGAGCTGCGAAAATGCGGGTTACTGAATTTTGAAAGAGAAATGAAGAATCTCTCTGTCATATGGCTGGATAATCTTGCAGGCGACACATTCTATAACAATCTTTTTGAGTATATGCTGGATTGTGGGATTTATGGAAAAGGGGAAAACGGAGTCTGGGGACAGCTTGCCAAGGAAATTACCTCGGATAAAATAAATAAAAGGTCCGTGCGAATGAAATATTATTTTCCTGCCTTAGGATATATGAAGGAGCATTATGCATGGCTGGATAAATTTCCGTATATGCTGCCCATTGCCTGGACATGCAGGGCATTTCAGGGGATCACACGTAAAGGCAGTATGGAAAGAAAAAAATATCTGGAGCGTGCAGAGCCGGAGAATATCGAAAAAGTCAGAATGATTTATCAGAGACTGCATTTGAATTTTAAAAAATAAAGAACTGGAAGTATATACTTATGAACCTGATAAGAAGAGGGATAAGATTTATAAAATACAATGAACACAAGTCTCTGACTTTGCTGGCATGGATCTATTCCGCTGTTTTCCGGCTCCAGATCCTTTATATGGATACGAAAAGGCTGAAGTGCAGGTGGGGAGCGGAAGGAGAGGAATCACCCAAAGAGGCGGATGTTCCCCAGTATCTATATGCAAAAAAAGTCTCCTATGCTGTGGATCAGGTGTGTCAAAAAACAAAATGGGAGAGTAAATGTCTGGTGCGGGCACTGACTGCTCAAAAGCTGCTGCGGAGGAAGAAAATTGCAACCACCCTTTATCTTGGCTGTGGGTTGGATGAGAATGGGAAAATGATAGCCCATGCCTGGCTGAGATGCGGAAAAATGTATGTGACAGGGGGGGATGGAAGGGATTATGCAATTGTGGATAAATTCCGTGCAGGAGGATGCGGAAGGGAGTAAACCATGCTGCGGAAGATAAAAAAATTTATAAGTGACTGGGAGAATCAGTCTTCTTACATAAAGTGGATCGTGAATTACACAAAACCATATATACCTCAGCTTTCGCTGGTCATGTTTTTAAATATTATGGTATCTCTGGCATCGATCGGACTGGCTTTGATCGGAAAGCGCATGGTGGATCAGGCAAGTGCAGGCAATACGGTAACAAAGGTCATTCTTCTCTATGTGCTGATCGTTCTGGTGAGTCAGGCCATGATGTGTATTGGAGCACTGTCTGCGGTTGTAATATATGAGAAATTCGCATTTGGAATAAGAAAACAGGTGTACAGAAGGATTTTAGATACAAACTGGCTGGATGTGACAAAATATCACACAGGCGATCTGATGACGCGTCTGACTACGGATGTGGGAATTGTGGCGGATGGTATTTCCGTGACCATTCCCTCAATCCTGCAGCTGGCAGTACAGCTTCTGGCTACTTTTTGTACTCTGGCGGTATTTGACTGGAAACTGGCGGTGTTTGCCCTGGCAATCGCACCGGCCGCAGCACTGAGCAGCATGTGGCTGGGAAGAATACTGAAAAAACTACAGATGAAAGTCCAGGAGACAGAGTCCAGATACCGGTCCTTTATCCAGGAGAGTCTGTCTAATATACTTATTGTGAAATCTTTCCGGACAGAGGACTATTCCGTGGAAAAGCTTACCAGGCTCCGTGATGAAAGGCTGTACTGGGTATTAAAGAAAAACAGAACCGGTCTGGCTGCCTCCACCATATTAAGCCTGGCATTTCAGTTTGGCTATGTGGCTGCATTTGCCTGGGGGGCTGTGAGTATATCAAGAAATACAATAACTTTTGGTACCATGACAGTATTTTTGACACTTGTGAACCGTATACAGTCTCCGATCGTGAATCTGGCCCAGTCCATTCCCAAGCTGGTATCCATGATCGCTTCCGCGGCAAGGATTATTGAGATCCAAAAGCTTCCGGAAGAAACAAGTCTGGAAGAAAATATCAGGGGAGACCAGGTAGGCGTCAGAGTAAACAAGATATCCTTTGGTTATGGGGAGGATTTAGTATTTGACCAGGCATCCATTGATTTTAAGCCGGGAGAATTCACTGCCATTGTAGGGGCCTCCGGGATTGGAAAAACCACCCTGGTAAGGCTGATCATGGCATTCACCAATAAAGCGGCAGGTACCATCGAATTTTATAATGTTCATGGAGACAGGGAGAAAGCCAATGCCAGTGCAAGAGATTTTATTTCCTATGTTCCCCAGGGAAATACATTATTCAGCGGTACCATCCGCGAAAATATCCGTATGGGACGGCTGGATGCAACGGAGGAGGAGATTATGGAGGCTTTAAAGGGGGCTTCCGCAGATGGATTTGTATCGGGTCTTCCCAAGGGGGTTGATACGGTGATCGGAGAAAAGGGGCACGGAATATCAGAAGGGCAGGCACAGCGTATCGCAATAGCCAGAGCACTTGTGCGCAAGGCACCGTTTCTTATTCTGGATGAGGCAACTTCTTCTTTGGATGAAGAGACAGAACTCAGGGTACTGGAAGGAATCAGAAGTTGGAATCCGGCACCCACCTGCCTGCTGATCACACACAGAAGGTCAGTACTGCAGTACTGTGACCGGGAAATCTGTATAGAGAATAAGAAATTGGGAGAAGTAGTCTGAGAACAGAAAGTAAAGGAAGGTTGGAAAAGAGATATGTATCGGATTTTGCTGGTGGATGATGACGCTGAGGTATTAGATGTGAACAGGAGATTTTTTGAAAAGAATAATTTTCAGGTGGAAATCTGTACAGATTCAACATCAGCAATGTTGTCAGTGAGAAGATTTAAGCCTGAATGTATTCTTCTTGATGTGATGATGCCAAAACTAAATGGTTACCAGTTGTGCAGGCAGATGCGTAAGGTGACAGATGTACCGATTTTATTTTTATCCGGCAAAATTTCAGAGGAGGACAAGATCAGGGGCTTCCAGTGCGGAGCGGATGATTATATAGAAAAGCCTTATAGTCTGAAAGAAGTATATTTCCGTATTGTGGCAAATATACGAAGGCACCAGCAGCTTCTCAGGAAAAAGGATGAAAATATCATAGAGGTTTTTCCTCTGTCCATTCATCTGGAAAACCATAAAGTGTTTTATTTGCAGGAAGAGATTCCCCTGACAAACAGGGAGTATGATTTACTGCTGTGTCTGGCAAAATGTCCTGATAAACCGCTTACATTTAGGGAAATCGGGATATACACATGGGGAAGTTACAGGGAGGAAGACAAAAAAACAGTTATGGTGAATGTGTCGAGACTGCGGAAAAAGATTGTGGATTATACGGGACGGAAGGATCTGATCGAAACCGTCTGGTCTAAAGGCTACCGGATAAATAGGAAATAGCTTTTGAATTTGGACAGGAAGGGGATTTTACTTATGGCATGTCAGAATGAGCTTATAACCATAGTGGTTCCGGTTTATAACGTAGAAAAATACCTTGACAGGTGTATCCGTTCTATCCAGGCACAGACCTACAAAAATCTGGAGATCATTTTGATAGATGACGGATCAGAGGATCAATGCGGGGAGATCTGTGATCAATATGCGGAATCGGATGAGCGGATAACTGTGATACACAAGGAAAACGGCGGGTTATCAAGCGCAAGAAATGCGGGAATAGACATAGCTGCAGGGTGCTATATTGGATTTGTAGACAGCGATGATTACATTCATCCGGATATGTACGGCATACTTTATGACAGTATGAAAAGGAATGATGCAGATATTGCTGTCTGCGGACACTATACGGAAAAAGAAGAAAAGCTTATACTGGAGGAGCCTATTATAGATGAGGAGGCAGTCTATACATCCGGGGAGGCTCTTGAACTTTTGGTCAGGGATAGGGATATGAAGAGTTATGCATGGGATAAGCTTTACAAAAGGGAATTATTCTCCGGTATCCGCTATCCTGCAGGGCGTAATTATGAAGATGTGGCAGCTACGTATCTGCTCTTTGACAGAGCAGAGAGGATATGCCGGATTCCCGAATATCTTTATTATTACCAGATAAGGGAGGACAGTATTTCTTACCATGTCTCTGAAGCAAAATGGCACAGAAACTGCCGGGACAGCTTGTGGGGACAGATGGAAAGAATTACTTATTTTCATCAGAAAGGGTATGCTGATCTGGAAATGATGTCACAGGCAGAAATGCTCCCCTATATTTTTTCATTTATCAGCGGCGGTTATGTACTGGAGGACCCGGAAGGCGTCAATACTGCAAAAAAATATCTGCTCAGTCATAAGAGGCGGTTGGATGAGAATCCTTATATCGGGAAAAAAGATAAGCAGCTGGTCCGTATTTATGCACTTCCTCAATTTATATTTGAAGGATATAAAGTGATAAAAAAGTGTACGGAAAAAATGCGTCCTGTTTTTGGAAAGGCAGCCGCAGTCTGCAGACGTGTCTGCCGCATGAGCAGACAGTTTGATTTTGAGTTGAAACCAGGTAAAACCACCAGGATTTTTTCCTTTGAGCTTCCTTGTTTCGACAATCTCGGAGATCATGCCATTGCTCATGCACAGGAGGTCTTTTTGTCAAAATTATCCGAAAAGTATCCTTTTTTGCAGGTTCATGTGATTGACGCATGGGATACTTCAGACGCAGTCTTTCAACTGGGAAGAGAAATACATAAAAACGACCTGATATTTTGTCAGGGGGGAGGCAATCTTGGAAATTTATATCCTTTTGCAGAGGTGTTCCGCAGAAAAGTAATGAAAAAATTTTATAAAAATTCAATCATCCTGTTTCCCCAGACAGTCTATTTTACAGAAGATGAGAAAGGGGAAAATGCCCGTTTGGCAAGCCGCAGGGTATATGACCGGTGCAGGAGACTTCTTCTGTTGGCCAGGGATTCCGTCTCATACGAGCAGATGAGGCAGAATTTTCGGTCTCCTGCTGTTAAAATGATCGATATTGTGGCTTCTCTTGATGCTTCCTTCTGTGTGTCAGAAAAAAGAGAGGGGATTCTTCTTTGTCTCCGTTCTGACGCGGAGAGTGCTTTGAATGCAGATGAAAAAAAGTATCTGCAGGCGTGTTGTGAGAAGGCAGCAGGAAAAATACATATTACTGATACAGTCATGGGAAAAGAGATCACAAGCAAAGAACGGGAAAACCAGCTGGTCAGGAAGTGGAGGCTTTTCGGAAGATCACGGCTGGCAGTTACGGACCGGCTCCATGGAATGATTTTTGCTGTCATCACGAAAACTCCGTGTATTGTCTTAGGCAATAATCATCACAAGGTGAAGGAGACATATAATACACTGAAATCGTGCGATTATCTGTATTATGCGGAAAATGCCCGCGCAGCAGGTGAAAAGATAAGAGAAGTATTAAAGAAAGAGCTGCCAAAGCATAAGACAGATTACAGCCCGGTATTTGAAAAGCTGGAAGAGATGATCATGCTGTATGTCGGTGAAGTACCTGCAAAAGGAGTACACAGAGTTGATTGGATCAATGATTATGAAATGGCTATAAAGCAAGTTCCAGGAGAGAGAGATGCGAAAAAAGTTTAGCGAGCCGGAGCTCAACGTTATAGAAGAACTTTCAGCAAAACTGTTGGTTGCAAATGAAAAACTGAGAAAATCAGAAGAGAAAAGGACAAAAATGCTGGAAAATATATCACATGATCTGAGAGCACCGCTTACAGCAATACGAAGCGCCGTGGATTATCTTCTGACCGTCAGCACAGAAGAGGAAACAGATAAAGACGAGCTGCGGCAAATCGGCAGCCTTCTTCATGAGCGGACGAAAATCCTGGAAAACCTGATCCAGGATTTATATTATCTTACCTGTCTGGATAATAAAGCGGAATCATTTGATATGTCTGACATTCCATTAGGCCAGTTTTTGGAGGAATATTTTTACATGGCAGAGATGGATGCAAGGTATGAGGATAAAAAACTGAATTTTGATGTCTCCCCATCTCTTACCTGTGTAGTGCGTATGGATAGCGGAAAAATGACAAGGGCGCTGGATAACCTTCTTATTAATGCTGCCAAGTATTCACCTGCCGGGGCATCTATTACATTGGGGGCCTTTATGACAAAAGCGAAGGAGGATGCCGGTCCCTGTGCTGCGATTTATATAAAAGATACCGGAATTGGAATGACAGGGGAAGATTTGGATAAGATTTTTGAACGGCTTTATATGGTGTCTGATGCAAGAACCCCATCCGGCACATCCGGAAGCGGGCTGGGACTTTCCATTGTAAAAAGTATTGTGGAAAAGCATGGAGGGAAAATCACATGTATGAGCGAATTGGAAAGGGGAAGTTGTTTTATGATATATCTTCCGGTGGTGAATGAATCCTGTAATGTCTGATCTCCCGGCGGAAGGATTATGAGGCACAGAAAAGATAAGGAATCATTGACATATGGGAGGCCATAGGTTAATATAACTATTAAAATGAAGTAGGAGGTGTGTGTTTGTCTATTGCGTCAAGTAAATAAATCGGAATGTATAACCAAATAGGCAGAAGGGTTGTTGTATGAATGACTCTTTTGTTGTTGTGCAGATTTATTTTGCTTACACGCAGCAAACCACACCAAAAGGAAAGTGAGGGCACAGCATGTTTTTTTGCTGTGCTTTTTTTCATATACTCATGGTTTTGTTTGCGTACTAATGTAAGCAAAAGGCCATGAGTTTTTTATATAGAAAAGTCGTCTTTATGGCAGAACCTTCGGGACACTGCACAACCGGGAAGAATAAGGGCAAAGGCCTTAAAGATGAGAAAGGAAGATAAATATGAATGTGATAGAAGCAGAGGATTTAACAAAGGTTTACAGAAGGTATATAAAACCGGAGGGAATAAAGGGCAGTCTGAAAGGCCTGTTCCGAAGGGAATATGAAGAAAAGGCAGCAGTCAGCCATGTTGATTTATGTGTAGAGGAGGGCGAATTTATAGGTATGATAGGCCGGAACGGGGCAGGCAAGACGACGTTAGTGAAAATGCTAACAGGTATCATTGCGCCTACCAGCGGTTCCATCCGTGTTTTGGGGTATTATCCAAACAAACTGGAGAAACGTTTCCGGCAGCAGTATGCCCTGGTGATGGGACAGAAGAGCCAGTTGTTTTTCGAGCTGACAGCAGGGGATACCCTTCATCTTTTTAAGGAGATGTACCATTTGTCGGAAAAGGAATATGAAAAGAACAGGGATTATTTTATAGAACTGTTCGGCATCAAAGACCTTATGGATGTGCAGGTAAGAACCCTGTCTTTGGGGGAGAGGATGAAGATGGAACTTCTCGCTGCTCTGCTCCACAATCCTAAAATCTTATTTCTGGATGAGCCTACCATAGGCCTGGATGCGGTGGCAGGCATGCAGATCCGGAAGTATCTGAAGGAAGTGAACCGGGAGAGAAAGACGACGATCCTCTTAACCTCCCATTACATGGAAGATATCAAATCCCTGTGCGGCCGTTCTGTTGTCATCAACCACGGAACAAAGGTATACGATGGCGGCACCGAACAGCTTTTTGAACGTTATCAGAACAATAAAAAGATAACGCTGGTATTTGACAGTCTGACAGAGATCGAGATTCCGGAGGCATTTGCAGGGAAATGCAGGATTCTGGATGACAATGGTTATAAAAAAGTATATGAGGTACCAAAAGAGGACTCCGGCGGGATTCTGGAATACTTTATGCGCTATAAGCCCAGAGATATCTCTCTGGATGAGGAGGAAATCGGCAAGGTTGTGGAAAGAATCTATTCAGATGTGAGGGTGAGGGCATGAAAAAATATCTGGAAGTCGCGAAGGTATACTTGAAGGTAAAACTTATGTGGAGGGCGGATCTGATATTCGGCTTTATTTCTATAGTAATGAAAATCATATTTGCTTCGCTGCTTTGGGGTGTGATATTCAGGGACAAGGAAACAGTAGCGGGATTTACGCAGAACAGTATGATGGCTTATTATCTGCTCAGTGCTTTTTTTACACAGATTGATATATCGGAAAAGATAAGCGGGGACATCACATTGGGGATAAGAAACGGGACTTTTACGAAATATATGGCAGTACCTATGGATACCGACAAATATTTTCTGGCTATGGAGGCAGGTTCCATATTGCCCCATATCGTGCTGGATGTGGCGGCAATCTTTCTGATCGGCCTGGTATTTGGGATAAAAATAGACATTACCTCTGATGTTGCTATCATTCTGTGCGCGCTGTTGATTGCTTTTCTGGGATTGCTTTTTATGGCGCAGCTCAGTTATTTTCTGGGGATCCTGACATTTCGGTTTGAGGAAATCTCAACATTTTTAATGATAAAGCAGAATATCATGGCTTTGATCACAGGCTCCATCATACCATTGGCACTCCTGCCGGAAATGGTGGTGAAATGTATGCAGATCCTTCCTTTTTATTATACAGCCTATCTGCCGTCTATGCTGCTGATCGGGAGAAATGGGGAGGAAGCCGTTGGAGGGATGTTTGTTATGCTGGGATGGAATCTCGGTATCTGGCTTCTCTCAAGGAATGTTTATAGTAGATACAGGGTGAAATATGACGGGGCAGGAATATAGGAGGGGCAGTGATGAAAGATAATATAAGATTGGTAAAAGCGTTGGTAAAATTAAGATTTGAGAGAGTCATGATGTTTCGCCTTGGCTTTTTCGGGCCGTTTTTCGTGGATGGGAGTTTATTCGTGATACAGCTTCTGGTGTTTCAGGCCATTTACTCAAAGGTGGACAGAATCGGAAATTGGGGGCAGGGGGACATGATACTTTTTATCGGGACATTTTCCCTTATCAATGCTCTCAACATGAGTATTTACTTCTTCGGAGTCAACTCTATACCGGAAAAAATCAGGACAGGGGAGATTGACCTGTATCTGACAAAACCTGTGAGTCCGCTGCTCAGACTGACCTTTGAACAGGTGAATCCCGGGGCTTTGCCGCTTGTTATTTTCAGCATTGCAATCATTCTTTATGGGATAAATGCAGCGGGAGCGGACGTGACTATCAGCAGTGTATCGGGATATGCGGTGTCTGTGGGAATGATGACGGTTTTGTTTTATGAGCTGGAGGTGATCATACGGTCACTGGCATTTTTTACGGTGTCTTCAGATGGAGTCCTGCAGATAGAAATGAGTGGTCTGGATCTGTGTATGCAGATACCGGGGACCGTGTTTTACGGGGCATATAAATTTGTGTTTTATTATGTGCTGCCCTATGGTATCATCGCTACCTATCCGTCTCTGATTCTGTTGGGGAGGTTTTCGTGGAAGATGGCAGCACATGAGGGGATTGTGCTGGCATGTTTTACGATGGTGACGGTTGTGATGTGGAAAACGGGGTTGAGAAGGTATGACAGTGTGAGTTCCTGAGTCATTGAGCTCCTGTTGCACGAGCAGGAAAAATAAGCACAGACAGGCTTACATGCAGCGGCCAAAACAGGTATAATGTAAATATAAGAAGTATGGTAACTATTCAGCCTGCTGGTTAGTTACGGAGCATGTACATTATTTTTCAGAGGGAAGGCGGTAAATTTTTATGAAGAGCAAAATGCAAGAGGCGATCAAACTGCAGAGCCACCCCGTGGCAGTCCTGAAATCCGACGAAATGCCCGACGGCGCCATTCATTTTAAGGAGGGCGTATGGGGCTGTGCCATAGCCATGCTGTCGGCTGCGTCAAAGGGCAGGACTGCGGCGTTCTGCGAGGAAACAACCACCTGCCAGGGCGGTAAGGTCGGATTGGGCTTCAAAAGTTTTGAGCCGGGCACCATTGAATATTTTCTTTCCATCGGAGGTGTGGGACCAAAACCGGGCGAATTCTATAAAAAGAGTCCTGAACTGGCCAGAAAATATATAGAGAGCATTCCGAAAATAAAAGCAAAAAGATATGTCATTCTAAAACCGCTTAACGATCTTAAGGAGGACGAAAAGCCGGAGGCTGTTGTCTTCCTGGTAAATGCAGACCAGCTTTCCGCCCTTGCAACACTTGCCAACTATGACCGGCCAACCCAGGATAATGTACAAATCAAGTTCGGTGCAGGGTGTGCACAGGCGGTTCTCTACGCTCTGAGCGGTGAGGAGGAGGGGAATGGAAAATGTACCATTGGCCTCACTGACCCGTCGGCGCGCAAATGTGTCAGCAAAGAGCTGCTGACCTTCAGCATTCCGTATCACAGGTATCTGGAGATGGAGGAACAGGTGGAGGAGAGTTTCCTGACGAAGGAGACCTGGCTGCGCCTGTCAGAGAGGATATAAAAAATAACCGTTTATATAGAATACAGGAAAGGGAGAAAGTGATTAGTATAAAAGAGGGGCGTTCGGATGAACGTTCCTTTTTGTCGGATTTTTTCAGCAAACTCTACGGGTTTGTACAAGTATACTGCCCGACGGTCAGTTTTTTTGTATTGGATAAAAATCGAGTATATGATATAAGAGATAATATATTATCTAAAAAGACTAAAATAATTAAAAAATGGCTAATATAATATCTATAATAAATTATGTTTCGTAGTATCTGCAATTAAGATATAGCCAGGAGGCCGGAATGGAAAAGTTTGTATGGGAGACTGCAGAGGAAATTAATGAAAATTTAGCAAAACGTATAAGAAATATCAGAAGAAGACGCAGAATATCCCAGGAGCGTCTCAGTGAGATCAGTGGTGTAAGTTTGGGTTCTGTCAAAAGGTTTGAATCTACTGGCAATATATCGCTGCTCTCTCTTACCAGAATTTCTATAGCACTTGATCTGGCTGATGAGATAAGGAATATATTTGCGGAGGTCCCTTATCAAAGTATAGAGGAGGTTATTCATGACAGAAAATAAATGTTTGAAAGTTTGACCGCGGAGCGTCCAGAGTGCATATGTGTACTGCGGCAGCACTTTTAGAACCGGATTTTACGCAGCCCAGCCTGGATTATCACAGTCTGATGAAACTGACAAAAATAATTAACAGAGACAGCCCGGAAGATATAGAGAATATGTATCGCAGAATGTGCTTTAATGTATTTGCTCATAACCGGGATAACCATTCTAAGAATTTCACATATTTGTACGATGAGAATAAGGAAAAATGGTGTCTTAGCCCTGCATATAATCTGACTTACAGCAGTACTTATTATGGGGAACATACAACAACTGTTGATGGAAATGGATCAGATCCGGGTATGAAAGAATTGATAAAGGTAGGGACGAAAGCAGGAATGAGCAGGAATAAATGCAGAGAGCTTGCAGAAGAAATCCAGGAATGTGTGAATCAGATGCTTGGGAAATATAGAATATGATGCAGGGAAACATGGAAGTGTAGAGAGGTATGGCGGCAAGGCGCCATACCTCTCTTTGGATACTTTATATGTCAATATTTCCCATAAGTCTTAACCGCATCAAACATAGCAAGCACATTCTCATGCTTCACCCCATAATCAATGGTCGTATTCACATCAAAGATATATCCGCCGTCCGGAGCACAGATATCCAGAAGGCGTTTGACCGCGTCTGTCACCTGTTCCGGTGTTCCTGTCTCCAGGATTCTTCCGTCAAATCCGCCGGAGATACAGCAGTTCTTTCCGACGATCCGTTTTGCCTCCTTCATATCACAGTTTTCAAAGTGCACAAGGCACTTTCCGGGGGGAAGCTCTGACAAGAATTCAAGCCGGGAATCATATTTCCCTTCTGTGTAGACGTAGGGAATCTGTCCGGCAGCAGCCAGATCATTTACCAGAGCCTTTAAAGTCGGCCAGTAAAATTCTCTGTACTGCTCATTTCCCATAAAACCGTCAAGCCCTTTGTGCAGAGGAATGAAGACCACTTTTCCCTTGGAAGTTTCGGCCTGGGAAAGCGCTCCATATAAGGTGCCGGGGTAGAAGAAGTCAATGGCTTTATGGACATTCTCCGGCTGTTCGTACAGATCGGCCATGGTATCCAGCGTACCTCTGAGACAGTCGCTTAACATGTCAAAGGCACAGGTAGTGGTGGCTTTGAAAAAGAGGGGATAGCCGGCCTCCATCATTTCCGCGTCAAAGTTATGGGCCTCCCCGTAATACCGGGAGATCATTTTGGCGGCGTCCCCCAGTTTTATGAACATCTCAGCAATTTCCGGGTCTGCAAACTGCATCATTCCGGGGAGAGCGCCGTATCCCAGCATTCCGCCGAAGGACATCTTTGCCATGGGCTCCAGCAGTTTAAAATTCCTGGGAAGGTATTTCTTCATGATCCAGCCGGTCAGGTCTGTCAGAAGCTCTGAATATTCATCATCGCCCAGATACGCCTTCTCCACAAATTGATGGATGGAAATTTCGGTACAGACGCCGCCCTGCTGTCCGGCCCACTGCAGGAACGTGATTCCTGTCAGCTCAAAGCAGCGCCCGAGTCCGCAGAAAAACGGGGAGTAGCCATAGTTGGCATCCGGTTCGTAATCCTTCAGATATTGGCGGAGTGCGTTCTGCATGACCGCCGAATCATACATGGCCTCCGCCATGGTGTGGCCGGAATGAGTAACGGAATAGGTCTGGACAAAGGGTATTACAGGTACACGGTCAGGTTCCTTTACCGCAAGTGCCTCGTCGATTCGTTTCATTCTTTGCTGGTACTGTTCTGTAGTGCTCATATACAATCCTCCTTTGTATAGCACAATAATTGTTCATACTTTTATTGTATCACAAAAGAAAAGGATTGACTGCTTTATTTGTATTAAATAAATATTCAGAAAACATCTGCTGTATCATCACTGCCGATAAAATGATATACCGGTATTTTTCAATATTATACCGGATGTTTACCAGCCGTTTTCAAGATATATATCGAAATCTTTCAATTGCCGTTCCTGCCCCGCGTATTTTTCCCTCCATTGTTTTGGGGAGTCCCCCATATATTTCTTGAAATTCCTGTTGAATGTAGATTCCGATGTGAAGCCGGATTTTGAGATGATCTCATGAATGGAGCAGTCTGTGCTGCGCATGGAGTCAGCGGCATTCAGGATTCTTATCTTATTGATATAGTCAAGAGCAGAGGTATTCATAAATGCCTTGAAAATTTTTCTGAAATACGTCTCACTGATGGTGCAGGCATCAGCCAGGTCCTGAATCCTGATTGGGGACTGATAATGGCTGCGGATGTAATCAAGTGCCGGTTTGATCTGGCTTACATTCTCCACATCCAAAGGCTTACTGCGGGATAAAAGCGCGTCATCCATCTCAGAAGATGTCAGCCGGGCAATCCTCATGAGCAGGGAAAATACCATGCCTTTTACGATATATGTATTGTATTCCTTCTGCACCAGCATTTCGTGGAGAATGATACGAAATGCAGCGGCAATTTCCGGATATTCTTTTGCATGGATAAAATGCGCCTTCTGTGTGATCAGTTTTTTCATATAATTCAGTCTGGATTTATCATTTCCATAGACGGGTTCCAGACATTTGTCTATGTCTATGAAGAGGTATTCCCAGGTGATGATACTGCCGGGAATACTGTCTGTGGAATGGGGATAATTGGGAGGGATTACGGAAATCATATGGGATTCGATTTTAAGGGACTGATCGCCCAGCAGCAGATTTCCGTTCCCGTTATAACAGTAGCCGATTTCCATCAGATTATGAAAATGAAGGCATGCGGTCCGTGTCCCGACGCAGTTCAGCCAGTTGTTCCCGGTCAGAAAATATATGGGAAGCTGAGGCAGAGTGTCGTAATATCTAAATTCTACTTTTGGTTTTTGCGTATTGTCCATAATGTGCTTCTTTCTATTGATTTACAGATTCTATTATACATGGCGTTCGTGATTCAAACGGTATTCAAGGGCTGTCATGCCTGTCACCTTCTTAAATTGTTTGGAAAAATAAGCAGGGTCTGAATAGCCCACATTTTCGCCAATGATATTTACATGGAGCTGTGTAGTGCCAAGCAGCTTCTGGGCCTCCTCAATGCGGATCCTTGTGAGAAGCTGAAGCGGAGTCAGCTGGTATTTTTTCTTTATGCAGCGCGTGATGTATGCCGGATGGAAAGAAAACTGCCATGACAGTTCCGTCAGACTGAAGGGCTGCCGGTAATTGGCACACAGATACTCATAAATCTCTTCTGCCAGTGTTTTCTCTCTTGGCTGGTCATTGCAGCTGCAGATGAGTGCCAGTATATTCATAAAGAGAATCTGGTATTCAATCTGGGATGATACAGAGTCAAAAAATAATTTCTGCTGATTGTATCTGTCAATTTTTACAAGGGAAATCTGGTCCAGATATCCCAGAAGCTTTTCTCTGTATCCCTCCGGAATCAATCCAAACTGCGGGAGAGAGACGTGGAACTGCTCTTTCTGGTAATATTTATTTTTGTTCATTTTGTCACTTAGATTGACAGCCGGGGCATCTGAGTAGGAAAAAGCTCCCTCTGTATAGAAATGCACCCAGGAAAAAACAGTATCTTCCGTGCAGTGACGGTATCCCATATGGGTTCGTTCCGGTACCAGAATCAGGAATTCTCCTTCCTGCACGGTAAACTGCTTCCCCTTTTCTTCCATATATAGAACACCTTCTCTTACATAGATCAAATCAAAAGTATTGTGGATCATTCGCCGTTCATGGCGGTCCCCCTTGCGGTAAATGGACATTCCGCCCACGATCAGATGCGGCAGAGGCGGACAGGTAAAGTGGATATACATAGTGTTCATGACCTTTCGTTAAAATAAGGGTTTCTTCGCCCGTATGACAATATTTATTGTATGATTTTATCATTTGTTCCAGAGAAAAACAAGAAATAATCAATTTTGTTATATAAATCAGGTTTGTATTGTTATATAAAAGGTCATATTCTGCCATTTTCCTGTCGAAAATGTCATACTATAATAAGTCCATCAGCAAAAGCCAAGACGGAAAACAAAAAAGATAATATTTCAGGAGGTCAATTTATTATGGAGAAGTCACAGGCAAAATGGAAAACAATTTTAAAGAACTACAAGTTTTCCATCATTTTATTGATGGGTGTGGTAGTGGGAGCGCTGCTGGGCGTGTTTCTTGGTGAGAAGGCAGGCGTTCTGCAGCCGCTGGCAGATATTTTTCTGAATATGGTATTCTGCCTGATCGTACCAGTAGTATTTGTCTCAATCGCAAATTCTATTGCAAACATGGGGAATCTGAAAAAGCTGGGAAAAGTCCTGGGAGTTTTCTTTGCAGTGGTAGTGGGAGGGGGAATCATCACTTCAGCCCTTGGCATTATCGCGGTTCAGATCTTTGATCCTGCCAAGGGTGTGAGTGTGGTCTTTGATGAGGCTGTGGATGCGGGAAACACTTCGCTGAATCTGGTAAATCTCTTCACTACCTCTGATTTTGTGGATCTGCTGTCTATCAACAACATGATGGCACTGATTGTATTTGCCATTCTTTTCGGTATTTCCGTTGCCTGTATTGGGGAGAAGGGGAAACCGGTGGTCACATTGTTTGAGGCGTTAAGCGAAGCCCTTGGTAAGATGGTTTCTATTGTAATGTTCTATGCTCCGGTGGGCATTGCCTGTTATTTTGCTACACTGATCGGAAAGACAGGCAGTCAGATCATCGGTTCCGTGGCGAGAATGTCAGTGATCTATGTGGGATTCTGTATTTTGTTTTTTGTGGCATTTGGAATCATTATGCCGTTTCTGGGAGGCGGGAAAGAAGGTCTCTGCAGATACTGGAAAGAAATCTGGCTTCCTGCCGCAACCGCAGCCGGTTCCTGCAGCAGTACAGCCTGTATTCCTCTGAATCTGTTGGCATCTAAGAAAATGGGAATCCCGGATGAGGTCAGCAGCCTTGTCATCCCCCTTGGGGCAAGCATGCACAAAAACGGTGTCATTGCAGTACAGATAGTAAAAATAGCGTTTCTTCTGGGTGTCTTCCATATGGAAATGGGACCGCAGGAGATGGTGAAAGCAGTTCTGGTGGCAGTTATCAGCGGCATCATTGTGGGAACCATACCGAGCGGCGGTTTCATCGGTGAAATGTTCATATGTACAGCATTTGGCTTCCCCACAACGGTCATTCCCGTTATTGTCATCATGGGGACCCTGACAGACCCGTTCTGTACCATGGTAAGTGTATCAGGGGACCCGGCCCTTGCCATGCTGGTGGCTAAAATTGTAGAAGGCAGAGACTGGGTGAAGGCAAAAGTGTTCACACCGGCAGAGGTATAAATTTCAGGAGGAAATATGACAAAGACAGAAATTGTAAAAAAAGATTTGGAAGAGATTTACATAGGGAATCTAAATACCGTGGACGCGGATCTGAAACTGCCTTTAAAGGGGAGAAACGGCTCTTCTTTTCAATGGGAGTCAAAGGAGATTCTCTTTATCAGCCATGACGGAAAAGTGACAAGGCCCACCTTTGGCGTCGGCAACAGAAAAGTAACCCTGCAGGTAGAAGCAAAATACCTGGGAAGCAGAGCAAGCCGGGTTTTTGAAGCCACTGTTCTGGAGGAACCCAGAAAAGTCCGGGTCAAAGAGATAAAAAAAGTGATTGTCCATGCAGAGCCGGGAAAAAGGGCAGAGCTGCCTCCTGTTGTCATTGTACTGGAGGAAAACGGGGATGCCGTCACACTTCCTGTTATGTGGGATGCGTACGAACCGAAAAAGGAAGAAGGAATCCTGTGCGTATGCGGCGCAGCGGAAGATACGGAGAAAAAAGCGCTGGCGGAAATCCACTATGAGAAGAAGAAAAGTATGGAAAATAAAGTCCGGGATAAAGAGGTTCTGGTTTCTTTTCCGGCAGGAAGTGTAACCTTAAAGCCGGGAAGTATGTTTTATGAAGCCCAGGAGAAGATGGCAGAATTCCTGAAGAAAACAGACGATGACCAGATGCTGTATAATTTCCGCGCGGCAGCCGGACTGGATACAAAGGGCGCCCAGCCCATGACCGGCTGGGACGCACCGGAGTGTAATCTGAAAGGGCATACCACAGGACATTATTTATCCGCGCTCGCCCTTTCCTACAGCGCTTCCGGGGATGAAGTGCTGAAAAAGAAAATGGATTACATGGTATCCGGCCTGTTCCACTGTCAGAAGGCGCTGGAAGAAAAGGGATGGCATAAAGGTTTCCTCAGCGCGTACGGGGAGGAGCAGTTCGACCTTCTGGAGGAATATACCACATATCCCACCATCTGGGCGCCGTACTATACTTTGGATAAGATCATGTCGGGTTTGTACGACTGCTGTACCCTAGGAGAAAATCATCAGGCGCTGGAGCTTCTGCAGCGTATGGGGGACTGGGTGTACGAAAGGCTTTCTGTTCTGACAAAGGAACAGCGTGACAGGATGTGGTCCATGTACATTGCAGGTGAATTCGGAGGAATGATCGGAATCCTGGTAAAACTGTATGAGAAAGCCGGGAAGGAACGTTATTACAGGGCAGCTGAATATTTCCGCAATGAGAAATTGTTCTATCCCATGGCGGAAAATGTGGATACGCTGAAGGATATGCATGCCAACCAGCATATTCCTCAGATCATCGGCGCGCTGGAAATGTATAAGGCTAAGGGTGAGAAGCGGTATCTGGACATTGCCCGGAACTTCTGGGATATGGTCACAAAAGGCCATGTCTACACCATCGGCGGGACCGGTGAGACAGAGATGTTCCATATGGCCGGTCATCTCACAGACTATCTCACAGACAAGTCAGCGGAGAGCTGTGCCAGCTACAATATGCTGAGACTGACCTCCGGGCTGTTTCGTATGAAGCCTGCGGGCAGCAGGATGGATTACTATGAGAATACTCTCTGCAATCATGTTCTTTCATCCATGAGCCATGCATACGACGGAGGAACCACCTATTTCATGCCCCTTCGTCCGGGCGGACAGAAGGAGTTTAGCACAGAGGAAAATACCTGCTGCCACGGAACAGGGCTGGAGAGCAGATTCCGATATATGGAAGATATTTATATGGATAGTCAGGAGTCTGTGTATATCAATCTCTATATTCCGTCTGTTTTGAAAACAGATAAAATCCATATAGAACAGACAGAAGAAACCTGCGGAGTTATCCGCTTTACAGTCAGGATATATGGGGATAAAGAGGCAGCATTTCGTGTGCCCGGGTGGACAGATGGTTTTGAGATCCGGATAGGGGAAGAAATCTACAGGGAGGCGGCAGCGGACGGCTATATCCATATCAGAAGAAACTGGAATCAGGAAACGACCGTCATAGTCCGTGAAATCTATACCATGAGAAAAATCGTATCCCCGGACAACCGGAAGTTTAGAAGTCTGGCATACGGACCGTATATACTGGCAGAGGTTTCAGAGGAAGAGGCGTTCCGACCGCTGCCGGATCTGCAGAAAATGAGAAGGACGGAGAATGGAAAGTGTCTGGAGTTTACCGAGGGACAGCGCAGGTTTGTTCCTTTGGCTGAGATAGACCATGAAAAGTATCATGTGTATTTTATGAAATAATGAAACAGGTAAGAGATACAGGCCGCCGGGAGAGATTCCGGCGGCCTGTAATTTGTACACAGAAATGGCAGTACCTTTTTATGCAAAGTGTGTCGGCACAGACGTGATTCCGGAAAAATCATCAGGTGTTTACAGATGAATCATTGAAATAGAAGAGTAAAATTACAAAATAATGGGGGTAAATATACGAACAAATATTGAAAATACAAACAAAACTTTCAAAATAAACTTGATAAATCATCCGTAATATGGTATTATAAATCCATAAAATAAGAACAAATGTTCTGTATTGCGAAAGAGGGGGATTTGATGTTACCGGAAGAGTTAAGGGAACTGGCTGCAAAAGTCCGGGCACAGAGGGCAGAGGCGCAGTTTCTGGAAGTGAAAGCTGCAAAAGACGGCTGTCCGAAAAGGCTTTATGATACATTATCCGGCTTTTCCAATCAGGACAGCGGAGGTATCCTGATTTTCGGTCTTGATGAGAGAGCGGCATTCCGGGCGGTGGGCGTATATGATCTGCATGATCTGCAGAAGAAGGTGACAGAGCAGTGCAATCAGATGGAGCCGCCGGTCCGCGCTGTATTTACATTTGCGGAATACGAAGGTGTAAACATATGTTCCGCAGAGATTCCTGCCATTGACCTTGCAGAACGTCCCTGTTACTATAAGGGCGCCGGTAAAGTAAAAGGCGCATATATACGGGTTGGAGATGCGGACCTTCCCATGACGGACTATGAGATCTACAGCTATGAGGCATACCGTAAGCACGTGCATGATGATGAGCGTACTGTGGAGAGAATCCCGGTTTCCATGCTGGAACAGACAAGGCTGGAACGTTTTTTGAACGATAAGAAGGCAGAGCGTCCGCAGTTTTCTCTCCTTCAGGAGCCACAGATGCTGGAGATGCTCAATGTGACCAGAGGAGGCATTCCCACTCTGGCCGGGATCATGAATTTCTGCATCTATCCCCAGGGTATATTTCCTCAGTACAGCATAACCGCGGTCGTGGTACCGGGCTATGAGATTGGGGACGTGGGTGAAGACCTGGAGCGCTTCATGGACAACAGGAGAATCTGCGGAACAATCTCCGAGATGGTGGAGGAGGCTGTGGGTTTCTGTAAGCGCAACATGAAAGTAAAGACCATCATTGACCCGGATACCGGCAGGCGGAGGGATAAGGCCGAATATCCTCTGAACGCAGTCAGGGAAGCTGTTTTAAATGCCTTGATCCACAGAGATTACAGTGAGCATACAGAGGGGACTCCGGTGCAGATCGACTTTTTTAAAGACCGCCTGGAGATCCATAGCCCGGGAAACCTGTACGGCAGGATGACAGTAGAGCAGCTTGGCGTGGCCCGGCCTGACCTGCGCAATCCGGCCCTGGCAGTCATGGCGGAGAGCCTGACCGGAGCGGAGAACCGTTATTCCGGTATCCCTACGATCCGCAAGGAAATGGCAGATGCCGGTCTGCCTGACCCGGTCTTTGAGAACCGGCGCAATGAATTTGTTGTGACCCTCTATAACGGTACTGTCAGCTACCGCAGTGTGTCATCAAAACCTTCGGTAGTCATGGAAAGTGCATTGTATGCTGTGAACGGCCCGGATACGGAAGAGATGCCGGGGGAGAAAAGCGTACAGGATTTACTGAAATTCTGCGCACAGCCAAGGTCAAAGACAGAGATCGCAGAGTTTATGGGCGTGAAAACTTTGTATTATGCCATGAAAAAATATGTGAATCCGCTTTTGAGAAGCGGGAAGCTGGTCATGACTCTGCCGGAGAAGCCACAGAGTAAGCTGCAGAAGTATTATGCGGCGGGGAGCGGATGAACTTCCAGAGCCGCATCTATGCAGATACAAATAAAAAATATTATAAATATTCTAAAGCTTTTATGAAACCTATTGACAAAATCCCGTTTCGGACTTATGATTATTAAAATCCGAAACGGGATTTTGAGCTGTAAAGGAGGAAAAAATGAACAACAATGTGAAAGAACAATTGGCAGCTTTAAATCAGCTTGATAGAAAGCAGGGAGAATTATACCATCGCTTTGCTGTCCGCTTGGGGATTTCTGATACAGCATTTTGGGTTTTGTACAGCCTTTGCGAATCAGATGAGATTTATACACAAAACAGCCTTGCAGAGTTGTGGTGCATTCCGAAACAGACAATCAACTCAGCAATCAATGTCCTTGTAAAAGCCGGCTATGTACAGCTTGCCCCGATACAGAAAGCGCGTAACAGCAAATCTATACATTTAACAGAAAAGGGAAGTGAATTTTGCAGGGAAATGATCCTGCCGTTGTTTATTGCTGAGCAGAAAGCATTTTCAAGGTTGTCAGAGACAGAACGGGATACGGCAGTTGCCCTTTCTGAAAAGCATCACCTATTCCTCAAGGAGGAGCTGGGGCATCTGTTGGAATGCGGAAAAGGGGGATCGGAATGAGAGAGCAGTGGCTTCTATGCCCCTTTTGTAAAAGTAAAACAAGATTAAAGATACAGGAAAATACAGTGCTGCAGAATTTTCCTCTATTTTGTCCGAAGTGTAAGCAGGAAGCCCTGATTACCGTGAAGCAATTTAAAATGTCTATTATCAAAGAGCCAGACGCGAAGACGCAGAGCCGATAACTACGATTTTTATTCGTGGTTATCGGCTCCTTTTTATTTATGACAATAGAAAATTCGCTGGGGCGTGCTTTCTATTGACGAACAGGAGGTTACAATGAAGAAACTATTATATTTTTTGAGGCCGTATAAAAATAAACTCCTGCTTATGATAGGATTGCTGTTTATACAGGTCATGGGAACCCTATATATCCCGACACTCACCGCAGATATTGTAAATAACGGCATTGTGACAGGGGATCTGGATCATGTGTGGAAAACAGGCGGGTTTATGCTGCTGACCGCTGTGGTCACTGCGGTATTTTCCGTTCTCGGGACATATACATCCACATATATATCCACCGGCATGGGGTGTGATATCCGTGGGGCCTTATTCCGGAGAGCACAGGAGTTTTCTATCAATGACTTTAACAGGTTCGGCGCGGCATCCTTGATCACACGGAGCACCAATGATGTGACACAGATACAGGTGGCCTTCTCCATTATTGTTGAAATGCTGCTTCCTGCCCCATTTATGACGATTGCCGGATTGATCCTGGCATTTTCAAAAAACAGGCTGCTGGCATTCACGATTCTTGGCTTTATGATAGCGATCATTGTTTTTGTTGTCATGATGGGTAAAAAAGTCATCCCTATATTTGACAGTCTGCAGGTCCTGCTGGATAAGATCAACCGGACTGTCAGAGAAAGCATTATCGGGGTCAGGGTGATCCGTGCTTTTAACCGCACCGGATATGAAAAAATGCGCACGGATAAAACTTTCCAGGAGTATGCCGCAACAGCTATTAAAGCAAATAAGATATTTGCAGTCTTGATACCATTTGTCATGGTGCTTATGAATGTCTGTACACTGGTGATCATCTGGGTCGGCGGCAGTCAGGTGGCGAGAGGCGGTATGGAGATCGGAGATATTATGGCGATCATTGAATATGCTATGCTGACACTTATGTATCTGCTGATGGGAGTTGCCGTATTTATCTTCATTCCCCGCGCCCAGATCTGTGCGAACCGTATCACTGAGGTATTGGAAAACAGACCGGAGCCGGCAGCAAGTATTGTGCAGATTAGCGAGGGAGAAGCAGACGCGGCTGTGGAATTCAGAAATGTGACTTTCCGTTACGCGGGAGCAGAGGAAGTGGTACTGCAGGATATAAACTTCACTGTAGAAAAAGGAAAGACAACAGCAGTTATAGGCAGTACCGGTTCGGGAAAATCTACGATCGCCTGCCTTCTGATGCGGTTTTATGATATTGAGAATGGGAATATTTTGATCGACGGAAAAGATGTGCGTGAATATCCGCAGGAGGAGCTGCGTGACAAAATCGGTTACGTGCCGCAGAAAGCCTTTCTTTTCAGCGGGACGATCGCGGATAATCTGCGTCATGGAAAAAAAGACGCAACAGAAAAGGAAATGTACCATGCTGTGAAGACCGCTCAGATCGACGACTTTATCACAAATCTGGAAAAAGGGTTGGAATCTCCGGTCTCTCAGGCTGGGAGTAACTTTTCCGGAGGGCAGAAGCAGCGGCTTTCTATTGCAAGAGCACTCATAAGGAAACCGGAGATTTTTATTTTTGACGACAGTTTTTCAGCGTTGGATTTTAAAACGGATGCCCGTCTGCGTAAGGCACTGAAACAGGATGTATCAGAAAGTGCGGTCATCATTGTGGCCCAGCGGATCAGTACGATCCTGGATGCCGATCAGATCATTGTGTTGGATGAAGGAAAGATCGTCGGCAAGGGTACACATAAAGAATTACTTGAGAACTGCCCGGTTTATCAGCAGATAGCCAGGTCACAGATGAGTGAGGAGGAATTGGCATGATAGAAGAAAAAGGAGCTATGGACGTACAGAACAATACCGATTCCCTGGGAGAAGGAATGACAGCAGACCGTGCGCAAAATATCAAGGGTACATTAAAACGTTTCTTCAAGGATTTGATGAAGCAGAAGGGAAAGATTATTTTCACATTTATCTGTCTGGCTGTTTCCGCTGTGTGTACGATTTTAACACCGACACTGATCGGCCGGGCGATTAACCGGATTTTTGACGGAGTGCAGAATGCAAGGGCCATTGGCGGGATATTTACTGTAAACCTTATATCCATGGGCAACATTATGTTCGTCATCCTGGTATTGTATCTGCTTGGGGCGCTTTTTAACTACATTCCACAGTATATTTTAGCCGGCGTATCGCAAAAACTGACACTCTCTCTGCGGGAATCCATAAGCGGGAAACTGAACCGGCTTCCGCTTCGGTATTATGACACGCACAAAAAAGGCGATATTCTGAGCCGTGTGACCAGTGACCTTGAAAAAGTGGCGGATACACTGCAGGAAGGGCTGACACAGTTTATCTCTGCGGTGATCACGATCACCGGCGCATTCGTAATGATGCTTTCGATCAGTCCTTCTTTAACACTGGTTGCATTACTCACCATAATTGTGAGCATGACGGCTGCCGTTTTGATCTCCATGAAGACAAACCGCTATTACGCAAAAAATCAGTCTGCACTTGGAGAATTGAATGCCAATATCGAGGAATCTTTTACAGGCAACAGCCTGATCAAGGCATTTAATCTGCAGGAAGAGATGATAAAGAACAATGATGAGCTGAATGAAAAATTGAGGAAGACTTCTTTGAACGCGCAATTTATTACCTATGCCATCAACCCTCTGATCCGCCTGTTGGGACAGATTGGTTATGTGGTCATAGCTGTCCGCGGAGCCATGTCCGTGATCAGCGGCACAATCTCTATTGGTGAAGTACAGGCTATTTTCCAATATATAAACCAGATATCCGAACCGGTCACGGAGATGTCCTATACACTCAACAGCCTGCAGGCAGCAATCGCTTCCGTAGAGCGGGTTTATCAGATCGAAGACGAGCTGGAGGAATTACCGGATGCAACCAACGAGGTCTTGCTTCCGACCCCTCGGGGAAATGTTTCTTTTGAGCAGGTACGGTTTGGATACAGCGATGACAAAATCCTGATGGAAAATATTGATTTCCGGATACAGGCAGGCAGTCAGATTGCTGTTGTGGGACCGACAGGAGCTGGAAAAACAACGCTTGTCAATCTGCTGATGCGGTTCTATGAATTGCAGGGCGGCAGAATCACCATTGATGGTGTCAACATCAGGGACATGAACCGAAAAGAGCTGCGTTCTATTCTTGGAATGGTATTGCAGGATACCTGGCTGTTTAATGGCACGATCGCCGAGAATATAGCCTATGGATATGAGGATGCTTCGATGGAAGAAATCATAGGGGCTGCGAAGGCGGCCAGAATCGATCATTTTATCCGTACTCTGCCCCAGGGATATCAGACCATTTTAGATGATGAACTGACGGGCATCTCTGTGGGCCAGAAACAGCTGATGACAATTGCAAGGGTGATTCTTGCCAACCCGGCCATTTTAATTTTGGATGAAGCAACATCCAGCGTGGATACACGGACAGAGGTTGAGATCCAGAAAGCCATGAATCATCTGATGAAAGGGCGGACCAGCTTTGTCATTGCACACCGCTTGTCCACTATCCGGGATGCGGACCTTATTTTAGTGATGCGGGAAGGAACGATCATCGAGCAGGGCACCCATGAGGAGCTGCTCGCCCGCAATGGCTTTTACGCTGAACTGTATCAAAGTCAGTTTGCCGCACAATCCGTTTAGGAGCTTTGGATAGGTGATGATGCGCATATGCGGAAAATATATCCGAGCATGATGGCTGCCCGTCAGGCGGACAGAGGGTACAAAAAACAGGAAAGGAGGCGTTTTGATGAAGCAGAATACCATGACAAAACCTATTGCTTATGAGAATATGTTTTGACTGTTTATGATCGGCAGTGTCTTAGGCGTGATTCTGGAAGGTATCTGGTGTCTGATCCGGGCGGGACATTGGGAGACCCATGTGGTTTCCATGTGGGGACCGTTTTGTATTATCTATGGTTTTGGAGCAGTCGGGCTTTATCTGGGATCTGTCCGGTTAAAAAATAAAAGCCGGATAACGCAGTTTCTGGTATTTTCCCTGATTGCCGCTGTGTTTGAGTATGCCTGCAGCTGGGTTCTGGAATATTGGCTCCATATGAAAGCCTGGGATTACAGCAGGCATTTTCTGAATATCGAAGGCCGGGTAAGTCTTAAAATGACTGTTTTGTGGGGGGCACTGGGAATTGTTTTCTCACGATGGTTAGTGCCGGTGATCGATAAGATGTTTGATAGGATGCAGGCGAAATTTTGGAAAGCGGCCTGTATCTTCATGAGTGTATTTATGGCTGTTAATCTTTCCCTGACAGCCATGTGCCTGGTCCGCTGGAGAGACCGCCATGAAGGGATAACGCCAAAAAACCGTGTGGAGCGGGTTATTGATGAGACATATGATGACAATAAAATGGAAAAAAGATTTTGCGAATGGAGCTTTATGGACGGAAAGGAGCGTGCTTATTGAAAGAACAGAGGAATGACCGTCAGCAGACGGAACAACAGCGGGGGTTCATAACGAAATTCGTTTATTGGGCAATCATAGCCATAATTACATACGGTATCATAAAATATGCATTACCCGTTTTATCCCCGTTTTTGATCGCGGGAATCATAGCTTGTATTTTAAACCGCCCGATCTGTATGCTGTCAGAAAAAACGCATCTGAAAAGACCCTTTATCTGCATTCCTGTTGTGGTACTGTTTTTCATAATCATAGGGATTTTGTTTGGAGCCGCAGGAGGTAAAATTGTGGAGGGAATGAAAGAAACTGCAAACGCTCTGCCATCGCTGTTTACGGAAGTCGTTTTTCCGTTTTTAGAGGCCGCAGCAGATAAACTGGATGGACTGCTGGCAGTGCCTGGTCCGGATGCAGGAGAGATTTTTTCTGTCCTTATGCAGTCAATGGGAAAAGGGATCACGGCTGCATCGGGTTTTCTTTTTAAAATGATTGCGGGAGCTGCATCTGTAATCCCATCCTTATTTTTAAAGACGATCATAACGATCATTGCCACTGTTTTCCTTACGATTGATTTTGAAAGGATAAAAACATTTATCATACGCCAGATTCCGGACAGCAAACGTCAGATTTTCAAAGAGGCACGTTCTTTTTTTGGCGGAACGATTTTAAAATGCCTGGTCTCTTATATAGCAATCTTTGGCATCACTTTTCTGGAGCTTGCGTTGGGATTTACGTTTCTGAGAATCCCACATGCCATTCTGCTTGCCGCACTGGTTGCCGTTGTGGATATTTTACCGGTTTTAGGAACAGGGACTGTACTGCTGCCGTGGGGAGTTCTTTCAATGGTCATGGGGGATTATGGAATCGGAACAGGTATCCTTCTACTCTATCTCGTTATAGCTATCGTAAGAAATACCATAGAGCCAAAACTTGTGGGAAAACAGATGGGTCTGCATCCTATGGTTACCTTTGCAGGTATGCTGCTCGGTTTAAAATATTTCGGATTTTTAGGTATGCTTGGTGTACCGCTGTTTTTTGCATTTATATACCGGTTAAATGAAAAAAGTATGATTGCTTTTATTAAATAAACTGATCACAGGAGGAAATAATATGAAAACAATAACAGTGAGCCGTGAGTTTGGAAGCGGCGGCAGGGAACTGGGAAAACGTCTGGCAGATGTTCTCGGTGTCGCTTATTATGACAAAGAGATCATCAGCAAAATTGCGGAAAACCTTAAGCTGGATGAACAGTATATCGAAAACCATCTGGAAAGAGATTTTACTGTGAACTTTCCGTATACCTTTCGGTGTAGTTTCAGCACACCGTTTTATGCCATGAATCAGGTAGTGGATATGCTGGTAGAACAGCACAAAATTATCCGTACCCTTGCAAAAAGGGAAGACTGCGTGATCGTAGGCAGAGGCGCAGACGCTGTACTTCATGATATGGGGCCATACAACATTTTTGTATATGCGGATATGGCTGCAAAAAAGGAACGCTGCCGGAATCGGGCATCTCCGGGCGAAACACTGTCTGAGCGCGAACTTGAACGCAGGATCAGGCAGATAGATAAAGCCCGGGCGGCAAGCTATGACCTTGTTTCCGGGTACCCGTGGGGGGATAAGAGAGCTTATCATCTCTGTGTCAATACCACTGGTCTTGATATCCCCCAAATTGTGCCGCACCTGGCGGCTTTTGTAAAAATCTGGTTTGAAAGGAAAGATCATGGCGATTCAATTATCTGATCATTTTGATTATAAAAAATTATTAAAATTTGTATTTCCATCTATCATTATGATGGTATTTACCTCTATTTACGGTGTGGTGGACGGTCTGTTTGTATCCAATTTTGTCGGAAAGACTGCTTTTGCCGCTATAAATCTGATCATGCCGGTTGATATGATCTTTGGTGGTGTCGGTTTTATGCTGGGGACAGGCGGAAGCGCTCTGGTCGCCAAAACACTGGGAGAACAAAAACGGGAAAAAGCAAACCGTTATTTTACCATGATGGTCTGGATAACAGTCATCTCAGGCGCTGTTCTCTCCATAATCGGAATCGCAGTCATGCGTCCGGTAGCAGTCTGGTTAGGGGCAGACGGAGGTATGCTTCCCAATTGTGTACTCTACGGCAGGATCATGATGGGCTTCAGCATTTCCTTTATGCTCCAGAACGCGCTTCAGGGATTTCTGATCACGGCGGAGAAACCAAATCTCGGTCTGGCGGCGACCGTAGCGGCAGGTGTGACCAATATGGCATTGGATGCCCTGTTTATCGTTGGTTTCAAATGGGGAGTAGCAGGTGCGGCTATTGCCACAGGGCTGAGTCAATGTGTGGGGGGCCTGATCCCACTCATTTATTTCCTGCGGCCCAATACCAGCCTTCTCCGCCTGACAAGAACCAAGTTGGAGGCAGTTCCTATCGTCAAAGCCTGTGCAAACGGCGCATCCGAAATGGTATCGAGTGTTACTTCATCCGTCGTGGGTATCTTCTATAATTTTCAGCTGCTGAAATATGCCGGAGAAAATGGCGTCGCCGCTTACGGTGTTCTCATGTATGTTCAATTTATTTTTGCCGCTGTCTTTATTGGATATTCTATGGGATGCGCGCCGGTCATCAGCTATCACTATGGCGCTGATAACCATGCAGAACTAAAGAATCTGTTCCGAAAAAGCATCATCCTGATGGGGGCGATTGGGGGAGGTATGGTCGTGGCGGCGCAGATTTTTGCCCTTCCGCTTTCCGATATCTTTGTGGGATACGATATGACACTCTTTAAGATGACGGTTCATGCCCTTCGGATTTCCACCATATCATTTCTGATCGTGGGATTTAATATTTTTGCGTCTTCCTTCTTTACTGCCCTCAACAACGGTGGTGTGTCGGCAGCGATTTCTTTCCTGCGGACATTTATCTTCAAGCTTGCCGCGGTATTGTTTCTGCCTGTTTTACTTGGTCTGGACGGCATATGGTGGGCGGATGTCACAGCGGAAATTTTTGCGTTTGTAATCTCACTTTTCTTTTTGATCAGGGAAAGAAAGAAATACCATTATATGTAATAGCAGAAAGGATGTTTATCATGAAAAAGAGTACCAAAATGTTATTGATCGGAGCAGGGATCACCGCTCTTGGATTTGCCGCCTATTCATTTTTTAAAGAGTTGGTTTCAGACACAGTGGAGTCCGAAGATCTTGACGGGGTAAATGCCACAGCAGAAGCAGCCGGACAGTCGAAGGCAGGTCAGGAATATTATTCCTATCACTCCGGGTTAAAGAGAAGCGAATGAGGATGGAGGTAACGTTTAAAGCTTGAAATCCTATGGATGCAGCAAATGACTATGCAAAGCAGCGGAGGTGTTGTTATGAAGTTTGTTGACAATAAGAAAAAGTACAGTTTGTTAAAGTTGGGTGCTGTAGTAATTGCTGCACTTGTAATATTAGATATAATCGGCAGGAAATATGAAAAAAGATATTTTACAGTGCCGATAAAACTGAGGATCAAATAAAGAAGAGAGGGTGCAGCATCTGTATCAGGATTAAGCCGATCATGCATGGGTTTAAAAGGGATAAAATAAGTTGGAGGTTGAAGATTAGTGAAGACTGTGACGAAGAACGTATTCACAAGAGAGCAGATTCGCAGACTGGTCAATAAGCATTTTCCCGGTGTGGAGATCACTTCAGTCAGGACATTAAAAGGCGGTACATTTAATACCCTTTATCAGATCGAAGGAACCGGCGGCCTTGAAAAAGGAGTGGTCTTAAAAACAAGCCCCATAGAATCTGTTGGGGTTCCGAATCATGAGAAGGATATTTTGCGTGCTGAGATCTATGCCTATCAATTATTGAAACATGTGAAAATCCCGATTCCAAAGATATATGTCTACGACTTTTCCAGGAAAGTTATTCCCTGTGATTATTTTATTATGGAACGGATAAAAGGAAAGTCCTGGTATGAACTCTGGCCCGGGAAAAATCCGGAACTTATGAGGTCACTTGGACGTTACACAGCGAGAATACATAGTGTGGAATATGATTGGTTCGGAGATATAAACCATGCTTTTGCAGGACGCTTCTGGTAAAAACCCCCGTGTTAGTGAATTTCGATATGTGGGCAGGAAACGTGTTTCTGAGTCAAAAGCGGACGTCTTCCATTTCCGCGATCATTGATTTTGAACGAAGCTTTTTTGGTGATCCATTGGCTGCTTTTGTATCTGCTTTGTTTATATACGATGATGTGGAAAAAGAGACGGATTTTATAGCTGGCTACAATGAGGTGAGCAAACGACCGCTCATCCTTACATCCGGGGACCGTGAAAAGATGATCCTGTATGAAATGCTGCTGTATCTTCGCAGTTACTGCGAAACCCGATAAATGTAACTTTAGATTTATTAAGAAGTTTTTTAGGAATGGTTAAGATTTTTTGATGATACTTAAGATAGTAACGAAACACAGTTACATATCATAAAATCCAATGCGAAAGGAGCAAAACAAATGAATGACAGCAAAAAAGCAAGGAATGGAATCTTAAAGAGAGGACTTGTACTCAGTGTAGTATGTATCATGGCACTTGGTATGGTAGCCTGCGGGGGAAAGGATAAAAATGCAGCACCCCCTCAGCCGGGAGTAAAGAACGAGTCCGCCCAGCCGGAGACAAAGAACAGGTCCAATTCGTCTGCTGACGAAAAGGAACAGGATAGCAAGAAAACACCACAGAAAAAAAACAGTACCGGTGTACAGAAGGACAGGGAGAAAGATACTGAAACAAAGAAAAAAACACAGTCAAAACAAGATAAGGATAAAAAGAATAGCGATACGAAAAAATCGAACATAGCAAATAAAAATGATTCTGTAAAGGACAAAAGTAATAATTAAAAGGAAACATGATGGGCTGTACAGGAGTGTACAGCCCATTTCATCCTTAATACATTAAGAAAGAAATATCCAAAATGGAGGTGATGCACAAAAATGAATATAGATGATTCAAGCGGTAAGAAGAAATGGATAACCGCTTTTCTGCTCCTGATGTGTCTGGCTTTCTGTGCCGCCCTTTTTAAAGCTTATCTGGACGGCAGGTTTCATTCTGTAGAAACGCTGCAGCGGTATATTGCAGGTTTTGGGCTTCTGGGTCCCGTTATATTGACCGGGATTCAGGCGGTACAGGTGGTGCTGCCAGTATTGCCCGGATTCTTGGGGTGTATTGTAGGCGCTGTTCTTTTTGGATGGATGGGAGGGTTCTGGTGTAACTATATCGGAATATCCGCAGGTTCTGTCATCGCTTTCTGGCTGGCCAGAAAATATGGCAAAGATTTGGTTTCCCGGATGTTTCCCGGAAAACGATATGAAAAATGGGCCACTTGGGCAGCAGAGAGCAGATTCTATACAATTGTGCTGTTTCTCGGTATGGTACTGCCATTATTTCCAGATGATTTTTTTTGTTATTTTACCGGTATAACAAGAATGACTGCCCGCAAATTTACTGCGATTATCATATTTGGCAAGCCGTGGTGTATCCTGGCATATAGTTTGATATTCTCAACGGTTGTATCATAAGGAATGAAAGAGGTGGAAAAATGGAGGAAAAGAAACGGTTATGCGGCTATTATAATTATACAGTCGTGTTGACCTATCTGGGAATGCTGATAGGATTTGTAGGTATTACGTATACGATGGAAGGGGCATACAGGCAGGCAGTCCTCTGTCTTATGACCGCGGGGGTATGCGACATGTTTGACGGTACAGTGGCAGCTACAAAACAAAGGAGTGTCAGAGAGAAAAGGTTCGGAATTCAGATTGATTCCTTGAGCGACCTGATCTGTTTTGGGGTGCTTCCTGCATTATTTACATATAACATCAGCGGGAAGAGGTATTCCGGCCTGTTGGCAGGGTGCCTTTATTTGTTATGTGCATTGATACGGCTGGCTTATTTTAATGTCCTGGAGGAAGAAAGGCAGCAGGGAGAAACCGAAAAACGTCAGTGGTATCTGGGACTTCCTGTGACCTCCTCTGCATTGATCCTGCCGGCTTTTTATGCCATGGAGAATGGCAGGGGACCGGCTGCAGGAGGAATGGTCATAACAATTTCGATGCTGATGGCAGCTGCATTTGTGCTTCCGATAAAGATTAAAAAACCATATCTTTTTGGTAAAATAGGGCTTGTTACTGCAGGATTGATTGAATTTATTGTATTGCTGATGGGATTGGGAATGGAAGTATAAAATAAAAGAATAAATTCTCATTAAAAATGGGTATCCGCAGTTGGAAAGGAGCAAAGTATGGACAGGGAGCAGGTTTTAATTGTAGAAGATGAGGCCGATATTCGTGAAGGAGTACGTATTCTTTTGGAAAGTGAGAACTATGAAGTGAAGGAGGCGGCGAGCGGAAGACAAGGGCTGGAGATCTTAAATGACAAGACAGATTTGGTCATTTTGGATGTCATGATGCCGGGAATGTCAGGAATATATACATGCAGAGAAATACGAAAGGTTTCCAATGTTCCGATTCTTTTTTTGACAGCAAAGGTTCAGGAATCTGATAAGCTGATCGGGCTGATGGCGGGTGGGGATGATTATCTGCCTAAACCTTTTTCCTACGCAGAGCTCCTGGGAAGGATAAAAGCTCTACTGCGCAGATATAAGGTGTACATGGGAAAGAACGCGGGAGGTGATGCCGAAACCTATCTGGAAATGGGCGGTATACGGATACATCAATCATTTAATGAGGTTTATGTAAAGGGAGAAGAAAAGGAGATAACAGATATTGAGTATCACATCCTGCTGCTGATGATGCAGTATCCGGGGAAGATATTCTCGGCGCAGAATCTTTATGAAAGTGTGTGGCAGGAACCATATTTTTACTCTTGTAACAGTACCATCATGGTGCATATTCGGAATCTAAGGGTAAAGATAGAGCCGGATCCTAAAAATCCAAGATATATACGTACTGAATGGGGAAAGGGGTATAAGTTTGACGCAGGCAGTGAATAAAAAAGATTCTATCTATTTCCAGCTTCTGCGGCTTTTGGTTTTTTCAGCAATCGCGGCAGGACTTGTTTTTTGGGTGATGAATTATTCGATGGAATATGTGATTAATTGCTATTATGATCATACCGGATATGAAAGACAGCAGGATGAAAACTATATCAGAAAACTACAGCAGTATATTGAACGGAATCAGCTTACATCAAGAGATGCGGAGTCACTGGATTCATGGGTGAAAAAGCAGAGAATCCTTACCATAAGGATTTATAAGGACGGTATTCAGGTATTTGATTCAGAGTATCCCCAGCAGGAATTATGGGAAGAGGAAATTGCCGCCGGTGATTATGAATGGGAGAACTATTATTCGGTAAAATTTGTTGATGGGGAAGCACAGGTATACATTTGGGGGTTATATGCATATCAGTTTTACAATTATGCATTGATCATAGAGATCATGTTTTCCTTTATCTTGTTTTTAATATTGGTTCTTTTGGGAATCCGCAGGAAAATGAATTATATTTTAAAGTTAAGTGAAGAGATTGAACTACTGGAAGGCGGGAGCCTGGACTATAAGATTACGGTAAAAGGAAAAGACGAGCTTACTGCGCTGGCGGAGGGCCTGGACAATATGCGTTTATCTTTTCGCAGCCTGATTAAACGGGAAGCGGATATCGTGCGGGAAAATCAAAAGGTGATTACGGAGATGTCTCATGACATCAGGACACCGGTCACCTCTATTATGTTATATACTGAAATTATAAAGACAGGAAAATATAAAGATGAAGTGCATTTAAAAGAATATATTGAGAAGATAGACAAGAAAGCACATAGAATGAAACAGCTTACAGAACATCTATATGAATATACGCTGGTAACCGGAACAACGGAAATGGTGTTGGAGGAACCGGAATATTATGAAGTCCTGTTTTATGACTTGTTCTCGGAAACCTGCAGCTATCTTCGACAGAAGGGATTTACTATAGAGTTCAGTATGGAGTGGGTAGATAAGAAACTTAGGATTTGTACGGATTATATATGGCGTATCATGGATAATATATCATCAAATATTATAAAATATGCCGATCCCCAAAAAGCAGTTGAGATATGCTCTGTATGCAATGGGAACAAAATCGGATTCTCTTTCAGAAATGCGATAAAACAGTTGGAGGAAACAGTGGAAAGCACCCACGTAGGGATACCGAGTGTTAAGAATATGATGGAAAAGATGAATGGGATCTGTGAAGTCAGACAGGACAAGGAATATTTTTATATCGCAATTATTTTCCCTGAAGCTGCTTCATATTCTGAAGAAGATCATAAGCGGAATGTAACAAAAGAATATATGGAAAGTGAATAAACAGGAACAGAATATGAAAGAAAAAATGTTAGGACTGCCAATGGAATTATATCATAATAAAAGGCTTATTTTGTCATTATCCAGAAATGATTTTAAGACAAAGTATGCAGGTTCTTATTTGGGAATTGTATGGGCATTTATTCAGCCGGTTGTCACGATCATGGTGTACTGGTTTGTTTTTACCATTGGACTGAAAGCTGGTGATATGGCGGAATATCCCTTTGTTCTTTATCTGATTTCAGGAATTATTCCCTGGTTCTTTTTCCAGGATGCTCTGAATGGCGGAACGAATGCATTGATGGAGTATAATTATCTGGTTAAGAAAGTGGTTTTCAAAATCAGTATTCTTCCCATTGTGAAGGTATTATCCGCATTGTTTGTACATGCGTTTTTTGTAGTATTTGCACTTATTATCTGCTCATTTAACGGGTATACGCCTACTCTTCATACACTGCAGATCTTTTATTATACTGGCTGTACGTTTGTTTTCGTATTGGCTCTTGTGTATGCCACCAGTGCTATTGTGGCTTTTTTTCGGGATTTGACACAGATCATTAATATCTTTCTTCAGGTAGGGATTTGGATGACCCCTATTATGTGGGATATAAATAGATTGAGCGGACATCCCATGCTGATGAAAATATTTAAGCTTAACCCTATGTATTATATTGTATCTGGATACAGAGATTCTATATTAGGGCAGACATGGCTTACTGCTCATTGGAAGTGGGGAATCTATTTCTGGGTTGTGACGATAATAATATTTATTTTAGGTTCCGGAATATTCAAGCGTCTGAAACTGCATTTTGCAGATGTATTATAGCGAATGTTTTGAATAGAAATCCTGAGCTATTTATTACAGATATTGCTATCCGAAATGCAGTCCTGATGATTGTTATATTCTGGAAATGACAGAAGCAGAGGAAAAAACGGGAAAATATAAGATGATAATAACGGTTCAGTCAAGTCTGTGCAGTTACTGTACTGACTGTGCATAAGAGTAGTTACAGATTAGGATGGCATTATGTCATCCTATTTTTAATTTCTGAGCCCGCTATAGAATTTAAACAAAATATTTAGAATTTATACAGTAAAATAATGATAAATGTGATATTTTATAGTTAGAAAAGTGAGGAGGGTGTCCCATGATCAAAGTGATTCTTGTGGATGATGAAGTATTGGCATTGGATTATCTGGAAAGCCTGATTGACTGGGAGTCAGAAGGATTCCAGGTGGTTGGGCGTGCAACAGGCGGGAAGAAGGCATGGGCGTTATATGAGAAATATAAGCCGGAGATTGTTATTTCCGACATTCGGATGATCGGAATGGACGGACTGGAGCTGGCCGGAAAGATCAAGGAAAAGAATCCTGCAGCGATTGTCGTCCTTTTATCCGCATATAAAGATTTTGAGTATGCCCAAAAAGGGATACAGTACGGAGTATCCAATTATCTGCTGAAGCATGAGCTGAGTGAAGAGTCATTGCTGGCCGAGCTTACGCATATCAAAGCCGAGCTGGCAAAACAGTCAAAAAAGGAAAAAATATACCAGGAATATTTTATGAAGCAGTTGATCTACCAACAGGATGCCATGCCGGGGCTTGAGGAGATGGATTTAGGGAACCGCCTGTTTATGATCATGCTGCATAGAGAAGATATTTTTCAGAACGGGGTTTTTACCGGACAGAGCCTTTGCATAGAGAACTATGAAACAATCAGGAATGTAATGGAAGCCCCTTTGGAAGAAACCGTATCTTATGTTGCGGATGCTAAGATGAACGAAAGCCATCAGATCATACTGTATCAGATCGAAAAGGAAGTGAGCAAGTATAAGATCAACCATCTGATTGAGGAGAAGAGCAGACAGCTTGCCGAGGTATTGAAAGAAACCGTAGGAAAGGAAATCAATGTACTTTACAGTTACGAGATCAGGAAAAGTGAGATCAGTTTTACGTTCCAGAAAATGTCACGGCAGATTCGGTTTGCGGTATTTTGGGAGGCCGGGGCATGTCTTGCACTGGAACAGATGGCTGAAATAGAAAACCAGGACAGCGTTGTCTGGGGAGATGAAATGATGGACCTGGAAAGTACTGTCTATAAAGAAAGCCGGGATATTAAGGAGATGCTGGATTACCTCTTTGACCTGGTGACTTATCCTCAGTTTAAGCTGAAATCCTTAAAAGAATTGGTACATTTACTGGAAATGACTTATAGGAAAATAAAAGAAAAAGAAAGCGTCACGGGTCCGGATGAAAAAGAAAATGTGTATAAAATAAAGGACATACGGCAGTATTATACAGACCGCTTTCTCTGTCTGAACGGGAAGATCCACGAGGGTGAGGGGACGAAATATTCCAATATTGTTTTGGAGATGATGCGCTACATTCGTAAGAATTATAAGAAAGAGTTAAGCCTGGATGTGATGGGGGATGTCTTCCATATGAACGGTGTTTATTTGGGGCAGGTCTTTAAAAAGGAAGTGGGCATGACGTTTCTAAAATATCTGACAACGTGCAGGATGGATGCTGCCAAGGCATTATTGGAGAGCGGACAGTACAATGTGTCAGAAGTGGCAGAACTGTCAGGATACAAGACAAGCCAGTATTTCAGCCAGATATTCCAAAAGAATGTGGGCATGAAGCCTCAGGAGTATAAGAAATGGAACGAAAAGAATTGAGAAAAGGCGGATTGAAGTGGAAGATACTGAAAAGTATCACGATTTTTATTGCAGTCTCCATGGCATTCAGTGCCCTAGCAGGCTATCTGTATTTTGTCCGTATTGTGAGGGAGCAGAAGATTTCAGATGAGGAGGTCAAGCAGCAGCAGATCGTGAACCAGATGCAGTTTATGACAGAGGATATTGATAATTTTGCCAAAAGCGTTATTATCGACGAGACACTGCAGATGGCCCTGGAGGAAGAGGAACAGTTAAGTGAGTTTGAGCTGTCCAGAAAGAAAGACAGAATCAGCAAAAGGCTGGCATTTTACAACAGCCTTAAAACCTATGTAGCCAGTTCATTTTTAGAGTTGGAAAACGGGGGCAGATACGGCAGCGGTTTTGGGGCAAGTGAGGAGGACTATCTGGAACGGAAATTTGGAATCCGGGAATTTGTGGAATTTAAAAAGGATGATTCCTTACAGTATTCTAAACCGTATATTGGGCTGGAATCCAGGGTCACGTCCCCGGTGGTATGTTATCGTGTGAAAATATGGAGTCAGGAGGATTTCGGAAAGCAGCAGGGAACGCTTTACATAGAGGTCTACCTGAACTATTTTATTGACCAGATGGAAGTTTACGGGCAGGAGTATGAAAATGTATGCCTGGCAGGAAGCAGCGGGGAAGTTTTATTTCAGAATGATAAGGATAAAAAGATTCAGGAATACATAAAAAAACAGGGTACAATAAAAGAAAATTTAAGCCTCAGGACAGAAAACGGCTATCTGATCTGCCATGCCGTAGGGTATACCGGCTGGGAATTGTATACGCTGATCACAGATGGTTATCTCTGGAGGCAGAGCTATTTTGTATTGAACTTCTTTGCAATCTCCTTTGTGCTGTCCCTGGGCCTTGTTCTTGTATTTACCTCAAGGACGCTGGAAAAACGGATCAAACCTATTACATATTTGTCTCAGCAGATGGGGAACACGCAGTATGATTCCATGGATTCAGTGGAAATCGTTCACACCGGGGATGAAATACAAACCTTATATGAGTGCTATCAGGCAATGATAGGGGAAATACAACGGGGAATCGAGGCGCGGATCACCTATGAGAAGCAGAAAAAAGAAATGGAATTCGATATCATGCTGTCACAGGTGAATCCCCATTATCTCTATAATGTGCTGAATACCGTCGTATATCTTGCCGCGGCAGAAAAAAATAAGCGAATCGTTAAAATCGTCAACGCACTGATCTACACACTCCAGGAAACGCTGAATCTGGGGGAAGGCAGGGTGGAGACAACAATCGAAAAAGAACTGGAACTGACAAAATGTTATCTGCAGATTCAGGAGTACCGCTACCCGGATATGTTTGAAACAGAGATAAGCTGTCCGGAATCATTGAAAGGGTACCGCATACTGAAGACAAGCATTCAGCCCTTAGTGGAAAATGCTTTGTTACATGGGATTCTGCCAACGGAAAGCAAGGGGAAGATAACTGTCACAATAGAAGAAGCGGAAGGGAATATTATAGTGATGGTAAGAGACAGCGGGCAGGGGATCGCAGATGACCGGCTTCTTAAATTCCGGAACAGAGAGCAGATCGTCTATGAAAAGAATGGCAGAAAACATATCGGCATCAGTAATATCCGGGACAGGATTGAATATCTCTATGGAGAGCCATATGAGATGAAAATCAGGAGACGAAAGGAAGGAGGCACGGAAGTCATGATGCGCCTTCCGGTCTTGCAGGATGGTGAGTAAAGTGAAAAAAGTGTGTTGTTTTTTGGTCGCAATAAGCCTTCTTTCCCTTGTGGGATGCGGGAAGAACCAGCGTGAACCGGAAGTGACAGAGAAGATACCAAAGGCGGACGGGCAAAACCATGAGAATATTGATTGGCAGGAAAGTTATGATGAACCACTTCCCGCAGATTATGAAGGCACATTATCCATGTGGGGATGGGATGACGCATATTTTAAAACGGTCACAGAGGCTTTCCGGAAAAAATATCCAAATGTGAAGTTTGAGTATACGCCCGTGGAAAATGGAGATTTAATACAAAAATATAAAACAGCACTGATCACAGGCGGGGAATTGCCGGATATTGGCTGGGCGGTCATGGCCTATCGGGCGGAAATTTTTGAACTGGACATGTGGGAACCATTGAATCAAGAGCCATATGGGTTTGACATTTCACAGGTCCACGAATGCGTCCGCCCGCAGATGATGAACAGCAAAAGGGATGTATGCGGTATTGAACAGACTCTTGCAGCGGCAGGTCTTGCATATCGAAGGGATTTGGCAGAGGAATATCTGGGTACAGATGATCCGAAGGAACTGGAAGCAATGTTCCCGGACTGGCAGTCTTTTATAGAAAAGGGAAAAGAGGTCTATGATAACAGCAATGGGACTGTGTATTTGTGGCCGGGACTGGCAGATGCGCAGCAGTTTATCAGAGAACAGCAAGGGATTCCCTGGATTGAGGGGGATACTATTCGTGTCACGGATACGCTCAAGCATTCCCTGGACATAGTCTGCAAGTTCAGGGACAGCCACACTTCTGATACGCTGGAGGCATGGACGCCGAAATGGTATGAAGCGTTGGGGAAGGGCACCCATATCTTTACAGGATGCGCCACGTGGTCAGTGGCATTTGAAATCGAGCAGTATGACCCTGAAGGAAAAGACAAGGGGCACTGGGGCCTTATGAGCGCACCGGAGGGGAATATTCTCTGGGGCGGTACGACCATGGGGATTACCAAAACCTGTAAGGATAAACGGCTGGCATGGGAATTTATCAAGTTTGCCACGCTGTCGACAGAAGGGGCAGAGGCCCTGAACACCTTAGGGCTTCTGACCACTGCCATCAGGCCATATGAAGAGAATCCAGATCTGGGAAGTTATAAGAGCCCATGGTTCGGCAGCCAGGATATAGGGGATTACTTTTTGAACGAGATCGTACCAAATATCCGGGGCAGGAAAATATCTGTAAATGACAGTGTGATCCATGAGGGATTAAATCTGATTAATGTATCCCTGCGCAAAGACTCTGAAATAACATCCCAGGATGCGCTGCAGTATCTGAAGGACTATTTGAAGGAGGAACTGCCGGATTATAAGATAGAGTAGGATAGGACTATCCGTCAGGTCAGCGCATTTACTGTGCGGACCATGTATAAGAGCAGTGGCAGCAGGCCGGTATCTGATGAGGATACCGGCTTTTATCTTGCATAGAAGTCACTGTTCGGTACTCTCACAGTTACGCATAGGATTCCGTTTTATCAGTTCTATAAAATGCAAACAAATTCTAAAGTTTGTCATGTATGGGAAATGAGCATGCGATGATAGAATGAAGCCGTAAAGAGATAAAAGCAATAAAAACAATGACATTATAAAATGAAAGAAAAGGAGAAGAAGAACATGAAAAAAAGGATTGTAAGCGTACTACTGTGTTGTGTACTGACAGCGGCAGTGACAGGGGGATGCGGAAGTGACAAAAAAGCGGAGGCAGCAGAGAATCCGGCGGGAGAGGATGGTCTTGCCACAGAGGATGTAACTTTAAAAGTGTGGGAGTCCTCAGGTGTGGCGCAGGAGTTCATAGAGCAGGCAGGAGCCGCATTTACAGAAGAACATCCCAACATAACCATAGAATATGAGAATGTGGAACTTGGTGACGCTAACGGACAGATCGCGCTTGACGGACCGGCAGGAGTCGGCGCTGACTGTTTTGCGATTCCCAATAACGTGATCGGAAATCTGGTTGCAGGCGGGCATATCACAGAGATTACAGACGCAGAGACACTGAAAGCGAATATTCCCCAGTCGGGTATAGATGCTGTGACGTATGACGGAAAATGTTATGGGTATCCGTTCTCAGCAGATACCTATGCGTTGTTCTACAACAAAGACCTGATAGAGGAAGCACCAAAGACCTGGGAGGATGTGGAAAAATTCTGTGCCACCTTTAACGGAAGCGGAAAATATGGAATGATCTTCAACGTGGCATCCGGCTACTATTCCGTTATGTTTAACGGATTAAACGGAAATAAACTGTTTGGACCGGATGGGACCGATGCAACAGATACATATATGAATAATAAAGACGCAGTGGAAGGCATGAAATATTTCCAGTCCTTCCGTAAGTATTTAGATGTACCGGCAGCCGATATTTCAGATGATTCCGTATGCCTTGCAGCATTTACCGAGGGAAAAGCCGCTATGTATGTAACCGGTGCGTGGAATATCTCCAACTGTGAAGATGCAGGACTGAATTTTGGTGTGACTACTTTACCGGCTTTACCGGGAGAGAATTATCCCTGCCCGTCATTTTCCAACGCAAGAACCATGGTAGTGTCAGCGTATACAGAACATCCTGCAGAGGCGGAAGCGTTTGCAAAATTCCTTGTTACTCCCGAAATGCAGAAACTGCGCTATGAGATCACAGGGGAAGTACCTGCAGGAGATATTGAGGTGGACAGTGAATATGTAAATGGCCTGATCGAACAGCTTCAGTACGCTTATCCGGCACCATCCATTCCGGAGGCTCAGGATTGGTACGAAACAATGGACAGTGCGTGTGCAAATATCTGGGACGGTGCAGAGGTACAGAAAGAACTGGATGCAGTCAACGACAGGATTGCAGTGAAAAAATAACACGCAGAATCCAGGAGGAGGAAAACTGTGATGGAATTAAAAACGGATGGCAGTTCTGAAAAAAAGGTAAGAGCAACAGCCATACTTTTTATGGGGCTTGGCCATATCTTGTATTTTAAAGAATATTTGAAGGGCAGTATCTATGCCCTGATAGAACTTGTAACACTTTGCCTCATTCCTTTTTGGGCAAATAAAATTTACGGGCTGATCACTTTGGGAAGCCCTCATCCGGAACTGCCGGTCAAGCAGCGTGACAATTCCATGTTTATGATGATAGACGGAATCCTGGTGATCGCGGTCCTGCTTATTGTGATTGCTGTCTATGTAGTGTCAGTAAAAGGTGCAATGGCGGAATATAAGGAGTTCTGCAGAAATGGCAGTCTGAATAGGAAAAAGGCATTCATATCGGGAAAAGCATTTCCCATTGCAGGACTTGCCCCGGCTTTAATACTGATGCTTGTATTCGTGGTTGTTCCCCTGGTATTTTCAGCATGTGTGGCTTTTACAAACTATGCTTCACCGGAACATATTCCGCCGAATAATCTGGTAGACTGGGTAGGATTTACGAACTTTACGGATATGTTCGGCGGTAATGCTGCATGGACAGGAGCGTTCGGCCGTGTGGCTGTGTGGACGCTTATCTGGGCGGTGCTTGCCACGGCAACCTGTTTCTTTGGCGGTTTCGTTTTGGCGGCAGTGCTCAATGAATGTAAAATTAAGATAAAACCGCTGTTCCGTTCCATTTTTATCCTGCCTTATGCAGTTCCGGCTATTGTAAGTATGCTGGTGTGGAAGAATCTGTTGAACGGGTCTTTTGGTATTGTGAACAGGACCCTGATGGAAATAGGACTGATCAATAATCCAATCCCATGGCTGAGTGATGCGGGACTTTGCAGGTTTATATGTGTGCTGGTGAACCTGTGGGCAGGTTTTTCTTACTTCATGCTGCTGACAATGGGCAATATGACTGCGATTTCCAGTGATATATATGAAGCAGCCAAAATTGACGGGGCCTCACCCCTCTATATGTTCAGGAAGATCACATTTCCCTTAGTGCTGTTTCAGACCATGCCGCTTATCATTATGGGATTTACGCACAATATCAATAACTTCGGTGCCATCTATTTCCTTACAAGCGGACTTCCCGAGGCAGCAGACAGTGCCGTGACATCGGCTGGCTCCACGGATATCCTTGTGACATGGATCTATAATCTGACCATGGACCTGCAGAAATATAACTACGCGGCAGTGCTGGCGGTTGTTATCTTTGTGGTTATGGCACCTTTCGCTATACTGAGCTTCAGACAGACAAAGTCATATAAGGAGGGAGAACTGTAATGGGAAAGAGTGGAAAAATATTTACTTCCGTACTTGTATGGGTGTTTCTGATCGGTACCAGCCTGTTTGTGGTGTATCCTCTGGTTTATGTGGCGGCAGCAGCCTTTTCACCGCAGCAGAATATCGCATCCCTGAGTATTATTCCATTTGGGAATGGGGTGACGATGAAAAATTTTATTTACTTATTTCAAAAAACGGATTTTCCGCTTTGGTTTCGCAACACGCTTATTGTAGCGGTGGCAACAACAGTCAGCACAGTATTTATCTGTGCATTAAGCGCCTATGTATTTTCCAGATTCCGTTTTGTGTTTAAGAAATCACTTATGATGTCGCTCTTGATCTTACAGATATTCCCATCCTTTGTGGGGATGGTTGCAATCTATGTGATCCTGTTAAGAATCGGGGGTCTGAATACATTATGGGGGCTGGTGCTGGTTTATCTGGCGGGGAATATTCCCTATAATACCTGGATGGTAAAGAGTTATATGGATACGGTTTCCAAAAGCCTGGATGAGGCGGCGAGAATTGACGGAGCCGGGCATTTCCAGATTTTTGCAAAAGTGATCCTGCCGGTGTCAAGGCCCATCATCGTATTGCTGACGATCACAAGCTTTATTGCGCCCTGGATGGATTTTATTTTTCCGAAATTGGTGCTCCGGTCGTCCAATGTGCAGACCATTGCACAGGGATTATTTGGATTTGTCACAGAAAAGAAAAATATGTTTGCAACATTTTCAGCCGGTTCTCTGATCATTGCAATACCATTTATTATTTATTTTATCGTGACACAGAAAACCCTGATCACCTCTTTGAGCGGAGCGGCTGTGAAGGAATAGAAGGAGAGAAAGAAATGAATCATCACGTATCGATTGCAGAGTTTGACAAAAAAGAATTTTACTCTCTGGGGGAAAATTTCCAGGGAGAAAACCCATCCGGAGAGCAGATCTCATTTACAAATTATTATATGAAAGTGGACGGGAAACCGTTTTTTGGCATAAGCGGTGAGTTTCATTTCAGCAGATGTCATGAGAGCCGCTGGGAAGACGAGATCATTAAAATGAAAATGTGCGGGATCAATGTGATCGCCACTTATGTTTTCTGGATTCACCATGAGGAGGAGGAGGGTATCTTCGACTTTGAAGGGTGCAGAAATCTGAGAAAATTTATTGAACTCTGCGGGAAACACGGAATCTATGTGATCCTGCGTATCGGACCGTTTGACCACGGTGAGGTGAGAAACGGGGGAATCCCGGACTGGATGTACGGTAAACCCTTTGAAGTTCGGAAATTAAGTGAAGGTTTCCTGTTCTATGTAAGACGGTTATACGGAGAAATATCTGAGCAGATTCAGGGACTTCTTTATAAAGATGGAGGACCCATTATTGCGGCACAGATTGATAATGAATATATGCATTCATCCGCACCCTGGGAAATCACCACAGGTATTTCCGAAGAGTGGGTATTCGGGGGAGATGAGGGAGAGACTTATATGCTCACGCTTCAGGAAGAAGCGAAGAAATGCGGGATCATCACTCCCTTTTACACCTGTACAGGATGGGGTGGTGCCATTACGCCATCTGTCATGATGCCTCTGTGGGGCGGGTACGCATACCGTCCATGGCTGTTTTACGGGGACAGGGGAGAACATCCCAGCACAGAAGAGTATGTCTATCAGGATTTCCATCACAATGGTGCAGTGGTCACCAGCGATTTTAAACCGGCTTACGAACCGGAGACCAGACCATATGCATGCTGTGAAATGGGCGGCGGCATGATGTGTACTTACAACTACCGTTTTATACTGCCATATAAGAGTGTGGATGCCATGGCCAATATTAAGATTGCATCCGGCTGTAATTTCCTTGGATATTATGTATTTCAGGGCGGCACAAACCCGCTGGGAAAACACGGTACCTTTATGAATGAATCCCAGGTACCGAAGATGTCTTATGATTATCAGGCGGCACTTGGAGAGTTCGGACAGATCAGGGAATCCTATGAGAGATTAAAGACCATGCATTTTTTCTGCAGAACATTTGGAGAAACGCTGTGTCAGATGGAAACCGTTCTGCCAAAGGGAGCGTCTTTCATAGAAGCGAAGGATTTGGATACACTCAGGTTTGCAGTCCGTACAGATGGGGAAAAAGGGTTCCTGTTTATCAATAATTTCCAGGATCACGAGACTGCAAAGACAAAACAAAATGAGACAGTCACGATCCAGACAAAAGACGGGGAAATCGTGTTTGACCATCTGGACCTGGCCGGGGAAGAAAATTGTATTCTGCCGTTTCACATGGATATGGATGGCATTTTGCTGGAAAAAGCCACAGCCCAGCCAATAACCAGACTGGAAAGGGGCGGGGATATTACCTATGTATTCCTGAAACCGGAAGGGATGAAGGCTGCCTTTTATTTTGAGGAGGGTGTTCAGATATGCGGCGGGAATCCGGGGGCAGATGGTGTGCTGAGGTGTGAGGAAGATCAGGCAGCGGAACTGTTCCGGATTGCCAAAGGCGACAGAGTCTTAAATATCCTCTGCCTAAACCGGGATATGGCAAATCAGATGTATCTTCTGAAAGACCAGACCCTGCTGTTTGCCCATGGGGCCATTATGGAAACAGAAGATGGAATCCGCCTTGAGTCGAGAATGGCTGCAAACAGAATGTATTCTTATCCGAAGGATGGTTTTTGCGGCAATGAAAACGTGGTGAGGGCAGATGAGACAGATCCTGTTTTTGATATCTGGAAAGCGGATACGCAGGAAAGGGAACTTTCAGCCAAAGTCGTTCAGACAGCAGCCACCAGGTTTACGGTAAAACTTCCGGAGAATTTCATGGACGGTCTTAAAGATTTACTGGTGCAGATTCGCTATCAGGGAGATATCGGCCATTTATTTATCAACGGAACCATGGTGAATGACAATTTCTGCAATGGAGATGTGTGGGAATTTGGAGTGAGGACCTTTGAAGAAGAGCTGAAAGAACATCCGCTTACACTTACCATTACCCCGCTTAGGGTGGGGGCGAATGTCAACGTGGAATCTGCAATGGCAGCCCGCATGGAGAATGCAGAGGCATACATTGGGGAATTGGAGCGTGTGGAATTATGCCCGGTGTATGAATTCGTTCTGAGATAAAGGTGCGGCGGATGATAACGATAAAGTCATAGACAGGAGACCATTCTATGAGAAAAATAAAAGTATTTCTTATAATGAGCCTGATACTCATAGGCTGTATGAGGGGAGTGGCTGTCCACGCGGGGGAAACAGGGGAAATCATAAATCCTTCCTTTGAAATATGGGAGACCGGCGAAGGACTGGACGGCTGGACAAAAAGTGCGGATACCACCGCCGGGGCAGTAAAGCCGGCGTGGAGTGAAAACGATGCGCAGGATGGAAATTACAACCTGGCCTGTTGGGCAGAAAGCGATTATCATGTGGACATTTATCAGGATGTTAAGGGGCTTGAGCCGGGCTATTATTATCTGACCGCCTATGCACAAAATGGCGGCGGCCAGAAGTCCTGCAGTCTTTACGCAGGCGGAAGCGGACAGTCTTATGCCTCTACTATGATACCTGTAAGTGAAGGCGGGGTTACGAAAGGATGGCGGGGTGTCACGGTCCGGGGCATTGAGGTGAAAGAAGACGGTGCACTTAGGATTGGACTTCGCACAGACGCATATGCCGGAAACTGGATGAAGCTGGATAATCTGAATCTGGTCAGAGAAACAAACCAGGAAACGCCTTATGAATTTTTAAAAGGCGGAGATATCTCGGAACTGACCTGGCTGGAAGATTCAGGGGCTGTCTTTTATGATGAGAACGGAAGCCCAAAAGACGCACTTCAGATCTTGGCAGACAGTGGTTTCAATTTTGCAAGGCTGAGGCTTTACAATGCACCGGGAAAAGGTAAGGGAAACGGAACCTACTACTGTAAAGAAGGGTATTAGGATCTGCCGGATATCTTATCTCTGGCCAAAAGAGCTTCGGATAAGGGAATGGAATTGGAACTCTCTTTCCATTACAGCGATTACTGGAGCAATGGTGAGACCCAGAATATACCGAAAGAATGGCAGGAACAGATTGAAGGTATGTCAGAAGAAGATGCGGTTGATAAACTCTGCAGTCTTGTGTATGACTATACCTATGAAGTCATGAAAGAAATGGAAAGCCAGGGAACCGTGCCGGCTTTTGTGTCTCTCGGAAATGAGATACAGAGTGGCATGTTATTCCCTTACGGAAAGGCATCTTCGGAAAACTGGAAGTATCTTGCCCGCTTTTTGACCAGCGGAAGCAATGCCGTGAAAGCGGCATCGCCGGAAACAAAGGTTATTATCCATCTGGATGGTGCAGGTGACAGCTCAAAATATACAGGCTTTTTTGATAATTGTGAATCCTTTGGAGTTCCCTATGATATCATCGGACCTTCTTATTATCCGTTTTGGACAGACTGTGATGTAGATACCATTGTGGCGTTCTGCAATGATATGGTGGAGCGGTATGATAAAGACATCATGATCATGGAAACAGGATATAATTTTAATCCGGTGCTGCCAAACGGCCAGCCGGGGCAGTTATCGGATAACGGATGTTACAGCCAGGAAGGAACCTATGGAAGTACACCGGAGGGACAGAAAAACTTTATGGCAGATCTGTTCAACGGACTGAAAAGTGTAATAGACGGGCGCTGCCTGGGAGACTTGTATTGGGATCCGGTCATGGTAGAACAGAGAGGCGTAGGCTGGGCAATGCTGGAGGCTACGGACGAACCGGATATCAATGTGATCTCCAATACAACGTTGTTTGACTTTGAGCATAAGCTTCTGCCGGTAGGGCAGGTGTACCGGGACAGCCAGGCAGGCTATGCAGAAGGCGGTATTTCCGGAAGGCTTGTAAAAGCGGGACAAAATACAGAAGGTGTGAACAGGATTGAGGGATTGCTCAGACTGAACGGTATTGACCACCATATTCAGACAGATGCCTACGGATACTTTTACCTGGGAAATATACCGGAAGGCTCTTACAACATAGAGCTTTTGGTGGATGGAATGGAATATGCAGGGAATCTGGAAAGCCTGGAAATTGAAAAGGGAAAAAACACGGTATGCAGTCTGGAGTTAAAGGGTGCTGTCCTGTCAGGAAAGGTGCTGGATGATTCCGGAACCGGTGTGGAGAATGCGGCAGTCTATGCGTCTGATGGAACGCATGTCTTTGAAACGGTTACAGATGCAGAAGGCGGCTACACCATGCAGGATATTCCTGCAGGTACATGGGAAATCTGGGCAGAGGCAGCAGGATATGATGCGTCGGAAAAAACAGAGAAAACACTGGCTTTAGGAGAGACTCTTTCCCATGTGGATTTTCAGATAATATTAAATTCAGGAAGTATTACCGGCAAGGTACTGGATCAGGAGGGGAATCCCCTGGCAGATGTCAGAGTGAGCGCCATGGCAGATGATATCACGGTTTTGACATTTACAGACGAGAATGGAGTTTACACCCTCTCTCATCTGAAAACGGAAAAAGATGCGGCCAAAATATATAAACTCAACATATCGAAAGCAGGGTATGTGGAACAGGAGTACGAGGCAGAGGTACTGCTTGGACAGAGTACACAGGCAGAGAATATTGTACTGAAAAAAGACATGGGATCCGTGCGCGGAAAAGTGATGGATTCCAACGGAATGCCGGCCGAAGGGGTGACTATTGCCATCAGCGGTACAGATACCTATGAGGCTGTAACAGATGAAAACGGATGTTACAGTATTGCGGAAATGACATCCGGGACCTATACCGTGCAGGCGGAAAAAGAAGGATATATGAAAAGCGCTGCCCTGACTATGGAGATTGTGTATGGAGAGCAGACAAAAGCAGATGTATTGGTTCTGCCGGATAAGATAGAGGTACAGAACCCGGGCTTTGAGCTTCCGGCAAACCCGGAAGATGAATGGGATAAAGTACCGGCCGGCTGGGAAATCGAAGCGACATCCAATGAGGCCAGTGGTTCCAGTGTGATCAGGCAGGACAGAAGTACATTTGGAGGTGCTTTTGAGGGACAATACGGACTTTCGTTTTGGCTGGATGAAGCCTTTGCGGGGGATGTCAGCCAGCAGATGAGCGGTCTGGAACCGGGAAATTACCTTCTGCGGGCATATGTGTACTCAGGAATCAGTCAGGATTTCTGTCTGTATGCGAAGGATAGTTCGGGAGAGATCATCGGCAGTACGACAATTCAGCCCAGCGGCGGTTATAGCCCGGTCAGTCTTGTCTTTTCACTGGAGGAAGAGGTGTGCAGTATTGGATTCTACGCAGATACAGCCGGTTCGGACTGGGCTGTTGCGGACCAGGTGGAATTAGGGTATCTGAGACAGTATGAACCCAGCTATGAAGAACCGGATGAGAAGCCGGATTTTACAGCACCGAAAGCAGATGTGAGGGCAATCCCACAGGAGGGCGGAAGCGTGGAGGCTGTCCTGATGGGGGCAGATGAGGAGAAGGGAACCGCAGACTGGCACCTGATTGCAAGTCCGGCAGAAGGATACCGTTTTGTAAAATGGGTGGACGGCAATGAGGAAGAGATTGTGATTTCCACCAATCCGGATTATATGACTGTGCTTAATGAGGACCGGAGTTTTGCGGCGGTGTTTGTAAAAGAGGAAACGCCAAAGCCGGATGATACGCCGGACCCGGATGATAAACCAAAGCCGGACGATACGCCGAACTCGGATGATATGCCGAATCCGGATGATACGCTGAAACCGGACGATACATCGAACCCGGATGATACGCCAAAACCGGATAGTACGCCAAACCAGGATGATAAACCAAAGCCGGATCATACATCAAAGCCGGGTGCTATACAGAAACCGGGCAATACAGCCGGCGCAGGTAATAAAACCAAACCGGGAAACAGCAGTAATCTGCAGAATAAGTCTGCGAAGGCGGCTAAGACGGGGGATGAGACACAGACAGGTATTTATCTTTGTCTGATGACAGCGTCAGGTATTGCAGCGCTGGGCGTTTTCGCAAAGAAAGGCAGAAAGAAAGACAGAAATAAAGGAGAATAAGAGGATGGATACAGTTAGAATATGGGAAGAATCAGTTGTGATTCCTACATATGAGGTGGGAGCACCGGATAAGAACCCAATGTTTTTGGAGAAAAGGGTTTATCAGGGCAGTTCAGGAAAGGTATATCCCTATCCTACCACAGAGATCATCAGCCATGAAAAGAAAGATAAGACATGGCATGCAGTCTATCTGGAGAATGAATACCTGAAGGTTATGATCCTTCCCGAACTGGGTGGCCGTATTCAGAGAGCCTATGACAAGACAAACGACTATGATTTTGTATACTATAATCATGTGATCAAACCGGCTCTTGTAGGTCTTGCCGGCCCATGGATCTCAGGCGGGATTGAATTTAACTGGCCCCAGCATCACAGGCCGACTACTTATATGCCGGTTGACCATGTGATCAGTGAACATGAAGACGGAAGTAAGACACTTATGGTAAATGATGTGGACCAGATGTATGGGACAAAAGGAATCGCATCCTTTACTCTGTATCCGGGAAAAGCATATATTGAAATCCGGGGACAGCTTTATAACCGGACTGCCATGCCGCAGACCTTTTTATGGTGGGCCAATCCGGCAGTTCCGGTCAACGATCATACACAGTCTGTTTTTCCGCCGGATGTTCATACGGTATATGATCACGGCAAGAGGGATGTATCACGTTTCCCCATTGCAAAAGGTGTATATTACAAACATGACTACAGTGAAGGTGTGGATATCTCCAGATATAAGAACATACCGGTACCCACATCCTATATGGCTGAGACATCAAAATATGATTTTGTGGGCGGTTACGATTATCAGAAAGAGGCAGGGCTGCTTCATGTAGCGGACCACCATTTTTCACCAGGTAAGAAACAGTGGACGTGGGGCTGCGGGGAGTTCGGAAAAGCATGGGACAGAAGCCTGACAGACGAAGACGGGCCTTACATTGAATTGATGACAGGCGTTTATACAGAAAACCAGCCGGATTTTACATGGCTGAAACCATTTGAGGAAAAGACCTTTAAACAATATTTCATGCCTTACAAAAAGGTAGGCGCAGTAAAGAATGCTACGATCCATGCCGCACTTGGTGCAGAGATAGACCGTGAGACAATCAGGGTTACCATATATGGGACACAGAGATATGAGGACGCAGAAGTAGTTGTGACAAATGCCGGGCAGGAGATTTATCGTAAAAAAGGTTTTCTGTCTCCAACAGATATCTTTGAGGCAGCTATCCCGGCAGATGTCAAAAAGAAAGAAGATATCTGTGTTTCTGTATATCATGGAAAAAAACTGCTGGTATCTTATCAGCCGGAAAAGGAAGAAATACCGGAACTTGGAAAACCGGCAGAGGCAGCTAAAAATCCGGAAGAGATCATGACCAATGAGGAGCTTCTATTGACAGCCCAGCATATAGAACAGCACCGCCATGCCACCTATCTTCCTGACCCGTATTATCTGGAAGGTCTGAAAAGAGATCCGGGCGACAGCAGGATCAACAATGCTTACGGTATGCTGCTTTTCAGAAGAGGTAATTTTACAGAGGCAGAAAAACATTTCCGCGCGGCGATCAAGAGGCTGACGTTTCGAAGCCCGAATCCTTTTAACAGTGAGGCTTATTACAATCTGGGACTGGTTCTGTTTTATCAGGACCGGAAGGAGGAAGCCTTCGATGCATTTTACAAGGCAACCTGGAGCAATGAACAGCAGGAAATGTCTTTTTATTATCTGGCAGCTATTGAGGCCGGAAGAGCAAATTATGAGGAAGCCTTAGAGCTAATAGAAAAGGGGCTTGTAAAGAACAGCCATAATATAAAGGCAAGAGCTCTAAAAGCAGTCATTTTTCGGAAACTGGGAAGAACAAAGGAGGCAAAAGACTGGATTGCGGAAAACTTAAAGGTTGATGCATTTGATTATATGTCCGGATTTGAACTGGCGTTATCAGAAGAGGATAATACAGAAATACTTTCAGAAATGAATTGTTTAATGCGCAATTTCCAGGAAAATTATCTGATGACTGCAAGAGATTATGCAGATGCCGGGTGTTATGAGGAGGCAATTGCCATTTTGGAACAGTGCACAAAGGCATATCCGCTTTTGTCCTATTACAAAGGTTACTATTACGCAAAACTGGGGAATACGGAAAAATGTATCAGTGAGTACAAAGAAGCGGATGCATGTAACCCTATCTATTGTTTCCCCAATAAATTAGAGGACATTGCCGTATTAAAAGAGGCGATCCGTGTACTGCCAAAAGGTGCAAAAGCTTATTACTATCTCGGCAATCTCTATTATGATAAGCTGCAGTTTGAGCAGGCAATCGGGCTTTGGGAGAAATCTACAGCACTGGATAACAGTTATCCCACAGCACACAGGAACCTGTCAATTGCTTATTATAATAAGCAGGGAAATCTGCAGAAAGCAAAAACAGAGATGGAAAAGGCTTTCACTTTGGATGAGACAGATTCAAGAGTATTTTTGGAGTTAGACCAGTTATACAAGAAACTGGGAGTGCCGTTCACAGAGCGTTTGGAGAGATATGAAAAACATATGGATATTGTGGCAGAGCGGGATGATGTGATGCTGGAATTTGTTACTCTCTACAATCTTACGGGTATGCATAAAAAAGCATATGAAACCATTATGTCCCATACATTCCGACCGTGGGAAGGCGCAGAAGGGAGAATTTCCGGCCAGTATAAGATCGCACTGCTGGAAATGGCAAAAGAAAAAATTGCTCAGGCTCAGTATGAACAGGCAGAGGAATTACTTCAGAAAGCAATGATCTATCCCCATAATCTGGGAGAAGGAAAACTGGAAGGCACAAAGGATAATCACCTGTACTACTATCTGGGAATTGTGAAAAAGATGCTTGGCAGCCAAGCAGAAGCAGCAGAGTGCTTTGAAAAAGCCCGGATCGGTGAAAATGAACCTGCAGGCGTTTTATACTATTACGACCAGCCCGCAGACATGATTCTTTACAAGGGTCTGGCAAATCTGGAGCTTGGAAATACAAAAGAAGCATATGCGTGCTTTAATAAGCTGATGGATTACGGAGAAAGACATTTAAATGATGAGATGAAGGATGACTTTTTCGCAGTATCATTACCGGATTTCCTTATTTTTGAAGAGGATATGAATGTGAGGAATAAGGCACATTGCTTTTATCTGATGGGCCTTGCAAAGCTTGGTATGGGAGAAAAACAAAAAGCTTCCGAATACTTTGATGAAGCATTACAGCTTGATCATAATCATCAGAATTGTTATATTTATAAAAAAATGGCAGTATAAACGGAGGTGAATCCTCCGACTTAAACCGATGAAAAGGGCGAAACAACAGAGCTTTACGGGATGTTGTTTTGCCCTTTATTTTTATGGATACACCGGCCGAATCAATCTTGAAATCACTTTGAAGTGAGTGAAATTTCCAATTGTATTGGTATGCCTATTATGTTTAAAAGCTTTGCTGGAAAAGATGAAAAAGAGGCAGGTAAGCCTGATTCTTCTATGTAAAGAGGCAAACCTCTGCTATAATAGAAGAAGCATGAAATTCGGAGGATACTGTTTATGGAACTAGTTATTAAAAAATACCAGGAGCTCACATCAGATGAGTTATATGAAATATTAAAAGTCCGCGCTGAGGTCTTTGTTGTAGAACAGCATTGTGTATATCAGGACATGGATAATCTTGACCAATGTGCAGTCCATATATATTTACGCGATGATGACGGAATTCAAGCTTATTTACGGGTGATTGAACCGGGTAAAGCAGGGGAAGACGTAGTAATAGGAAGGGTATTGTCAAAAAAGCGGCGCTGCGGCTTGGGAACCGAAATAGTCTCTGCCGGCATCGAAGTGGCAAAGTCTCGGATGCACGCGTCAAAGATCAGAATTGCGGCACAGACATATGTGAGATCTTTGTATGAAAATATCGGTTTCAAACAAAGCAGTGAGGAATTTATGGAAGACGACATTCCGCATATAGAAATGATTCTGAGTATGGATTAGAAGAATTAAGTGTAAGTACGGGGCACCGGATACCGGTCCGATTTACAGTGCCATATTATTTATAAGAAGATTTGAGGAAAGGTGGTCTATCATGCCGAAACAAAAGAAAAAACCTTCAAAGTCGGAACGCCGTGACGCAAGACTTATAAAAGCACGTCAATGGGTTCTAACCTATCAGGGAAGCCATATTGTACGGGCTTACCGCAAAAGATTCAACGTAGATATTTCCTGTGCGCTGAAAGATTTAGGAGAAATCGGTGCCATCCCATCGGAGAAACTGGCTGCCCTGCAGCGGGCAGAGCAGCTCCGTCTGCAGGCTTTGCGCCGGAAACGTGAGGAAAAGAAACTGCAGGCTGTTGAAGACAGTTATCCTGATTCTGATGATACCTTTTTCTTTATTGCCGGTTATACTTCAGGCGGCGCTCCCTACGGTGTTACCTGGGAGGAAATGGGGATGGAACCGTGGGACAGCCCTTCTCCGTGGTAGGGGAAATGGGATGACCGCTGTCGCTGCGCTTATGCTCGGTCAGCGCAGTAAATGCGCTGACCTGACTGACAGTTAACTTGTCGTTTCTTTTTCAACCAATGTAGCAGGCACCATACTCTCATATGGGATATAGTTTTCCAGTGACTGGATTGCAATCTGTGCCATGAGAGGGATATTCTGATCGATGGAAGTGATGGAATGTACGGCATAGTTGGACACCGGGGAGTTGTCGTATCCGACCAGTTCAATTGTATTTGGAATAGCAATCCCATTTTTGATGCATTGGCGTTCAAACAGACTCGCAATATCATCGTTGGAACAAAAGACACCTATTTTCTTACCGGCATATTTGGTGATAATATGCTGAACTAACCGGTTCATGGATTCGGCAGCTTTTAGTGTGTAAGTATCTGTGAAATCATGTTCTATCACACGTTCATAACATAAGTCTCTTACCTCATATTCAAATCCCAAAATTCTCTTGAAGGAAGGCCAGTCTTCCCGAAAATCATTATTGATATGAATGAAAACCTCGCAGCCGTTGCGGACCAGAAGATTTGCGGCCAGCTTTCCACCGGTAAAGTTATCGTTGTTGATCTGTTTGAAATTACCGCCGACACGTTCAACGGAGATCACCGGTACGGGCAGCTTTTCAATGTCTTCGGCTGAAAGGAGATGGCTCAGCAGTATCAATCCCTTGATCCGGTAGGAAATCAGGTTTTGGATCAGCTGCAGTTCCTCCTCCCTTGAATCGTTGGAAGTATAGACGATTAAATTATACCCCTTTTCTTTGCCGTACTTAATAAGCTGATTTAGCAGCTCGGTATAGAAACTTAAATGAAGATGGGGAAAAATGACTCCTACCAGATTGGATTCCCCGGTTACTAAAATACGGGCCAGATTGTCCTGCTGGTAATTCAATTCTTTGATCGCAGCTTTGATTTTATCTTGTGTCTCCTGAGACAAAAGTTCAGGATGATTGAAATACCGGGAAACGGTAGTCAGGGAAACGCCGCTTCTCTCTGCGATATCTGTAATCTTTACTTTACTCATAAAAACCTCACTTATATCGTTTTTTACGGTCAGCGCAGCAAAAGCGCAGACATACGGAATAGTTATAAATGCTCACTGTTTAGCAAAAATTATAGCACAGTATTATGAAAAATGAAAGGGAAAATGAAAATAATTTCATGAAAAAAATTTCATATATGTTTTATCATTTGAAGATAAATTCGATGAAAATCGGGTAAGGTATTATGGAATATAGATAAAAATAAGGGAAATATCTTGTGAAAATTGAAAGAAAATGAAAATTAGTAATGAAAACGTTTGATATTATAAGTTTCATGGAATACAATAGAGCCATCAAAGCAAAAGTAACGAAAACAGATGATCAATAGGAAAACAGGAGGATTCAAAAATGAAGAAAAAGATGCTTAGTATCATACTTGCGGCAATGATGGCAGGAACAATGGCAACCGGGTGCGGGGCAGATGGAGGAAAAAAGGAAGAGAATCATAAGAACAGCATTACTGTACTGGTAGAAAGCGGTTCACCCGCAGAGGCGCTTGCAAAAGAAACAGCGGCATCTTTTAAAGAGGAGACAGGATGCGAGGTTATTATTGACGCGGTTGCCTATACAGGAATGTACGATAAGCTTTCTACAGAGATCAAGGCAAAGCAGGCGGCCCATGACGTGGCGTGCATGGATGTGGTATGGCTGGCAGCATTTGCAGACGCAGTGGAAGCCGTCAATGATGCAGATACCAGTGATTTTCTGCCTACATTACAGGAAAGCGGAACGATTGATGGGAATCTTTTGGGGTACCCGATGTGGGTAAATACAAAAGTGCTGATCTACAGAAAAGACCTTATACCGGAAGAAAAAGTGCCAAAGACATGGGAAGAGTATCAGGCAGTTGCGGAAGAAATGAAGACCGATGATATGAGCGGAACAACAGTCTTTGGAAGTGGATCGGATGCAGTGTGTTCTTTTCTTGACTTTGCATGTCAGGCCGGTGCAAAGGGACTTGTATTTGACAAAGACGGCAATGTAAATATAACAGATCAGGCTTACGCAGATGCATTGCATTTTATGGTGGAAAATGCCAACGCTGATTACACTCCGTCAGATTCACTTGCCACAGCCTCTACAGAGTCGCAGGAACTCTTTACGAACGGAAAAACAGCCATGCAGCTGAACTGGAGCCATCAGTATCCGGCGGCAGTAAAGGCTCTCGGTGCCGATAAAGTCGGATGCGCACCGATGATCAGCGGAAGTGCGGGTATTGGGGCAACAACCGGTCCCTGGTATGAATGCGTTATGAAAGGCTCTGAAAATAAAGAGATGGCTAAAAAATATGTAGAATATATGTACAGCCACAATGCGGATTATATGGATCTTACCTTAAAGATCGCAGGCAGAACATCTGTATATGAAGAAGCAGGTAAAGAGGCGGGCAATGAGCATACAGCGGCAGTTCTTGATACGTTAAAAGCAAAGCAGTCACAGGCAAGGCCTATGGTGACAACATGGGCTCAGATCGAAGAGGTTTTAATCGGTGTTGTGGAAGCCAGTCTGGGCGGCGCAGATATAAACGAGACATTAGAATCAGCAAAGAATGAGATTGAAGCGATCGCCCGATAACGGAGGCGCGCAGTGAAACAGATAAAGTGAGCAGCAGAGGGGAATCCCGCGAAGCGTGTTGCTGGGCACGGAGTGAACAGCGATTTTTCCCCTCTGTTTATAGAAGGTGGTAAATAGAATGAGATTGATTTCAAGAAAAACATTATTACTATTTTTTCTGCCGGGTGCGGTATTTATGGGGGCATTTCTCATATATCCAATCATTACAATGGTAGCTGACAGTTTCTTTCAAATCGGAATCACAGGTGAGAAGACATTTATCGGTTTGGAAAACTATATACGTGCATTTACCGCCGGCGGATTTTTAAAACAATTAAAGAATACTTTGATATATATTGCAGTGGCTGTAAGTTTTGAGACGGCAATCGGTTTATTATTCGCATTATTCTTTGAATTGAACTATAAAGGAAGTAAAGTGATACGATCCTTCATGATGGCACCCCTTATGATCGCGCCTTTAGTAGCCGGTCTTACATGGAAATTGATGATGAGTTCCAGTTTCGGAATTGTCAATGAACTATTGGCTAAAATTGGGATTTTGTCAAGCAGCAGTGACATTCTGTGGCTTGCGGATGAAAGGTGGTCGTTAGCTGCATGCTGTATCGCTGATATTTGGCTCACTACACCGTTTATGATGCTGATGATATTGGCCGGGCTGCAGGGCCTGGATTCCAGTATGCTGGAGGCCGCGAAAATTGACGGGGCAGGTATGCTGCAGCAGGTCTTTTCCATAAAGCTTCCTGTGATCAAACCGGTTTTACTGACAGCATTGTCCGTAAGGATCATTGACGCGGCCAGAACCTTTGATATTATCTGGGCAATGACGGAGGGAGGTCCGAACAGCTCATCGGAAACACTCAGTATTATTATATACAAGACATTGACGCGCTATAATGATGTGGGGTATGCCAGCGCAATGGCAGTGGTATTTATTGCAGTATTAGTAATATTTACGCTGGTATTTATGCAGAGTCTGTGGAATCCGAAGAAAAAGAACTGTTAGCTGAGTGGATAGGAGGCGAAAAAAGGTGAAATTTAAAGGTGAGATCGGGAAGAAGCTGGGAATCAGTCTGTCAGTGGTTTTCACTGTATTCTGGCTTTTCCCTTACATATATGTAATTTGTTGTTCTTTCAAGCCGGGATCAGAAGTGATCGCAGTTCCGCCGAGTTTTTTCCCAAAAGTGTTCTCGGTTGAAAATTTTGGGGGACTGTTTGAAAGAATGGATGCACTCGGATTTCTGCTCAACAGTTTGAGTGCTTCCTTGATAAGCACAGTGATCGCGTTGATATTGGGAGCTCTTGCGGCGTATGCAATACAGCGCTCAGGTGCCAAATTATCGATCATACTGGTGGTTTTGGTTTTATGCCTGAAGATGATACCTACTTCAAGTATTGTAGTGCCGATTTATGAATTGATCTGTAATCTTGGCTTGTATGATACCAAAATTGCCTTGATCATTGTTTACGCAGCCATCAATATGCCGTTTGTCATGTGGACCATGTTAAGTTTTTATGAGGGAATTCCCACGACACTGGACGAGGCAGCATTCGTAGACGGGGCAGGCAGCTTCCAAACATTTTGGAAGGTTATTCTGCCAATCTGTAAACCCGGTTTGGCAACAGCGTTTATATTTACCCTGTTCCTTGCATGGAATGATTTCCTTGTGGCATTATTGCTGACCAGTACCAGTGCAAAGACATTTACGGTTGGACTGGCCGGATTTTTGTCGGCATACAATTTGGATCTGGGGCCAATGTGTGCAGGAGCTTTTTTGTTTAGTTTTCCGGTGATGATCATTTCCCTTGCGGCTCAAAAATATATTGTGCAGGGAATGACAGCAGGAGCTTTAAAAGGTTAAGGAGTACGGAGGAGGCTTATGAGTAAAGAAATATTGAAGCTGAATATTGAAAAGGCTCAGATGGAGACAGACAGAAAAAAGGAAGATGTTAAGAATGGCGTGATGCGTCAGCGCTATCATTTTATGCCGCAGACAGGGTGGCTGAATGATCCCAATGGATTGATTTATTTCAGGGGAAAATACCATTTCTTTTTTCAGCACAATCCCTATAGTGGTTTCTGGGACAGTATGCATTGGGGGCATGCCATCAGCGAGGATATGCTCCATTGGGAGTATCTGCCGCCGGCACTGGCACCCAGTGAAGTGTATGACGATCATCCAAAAGGCGGATGTTTTTCCGGAAGTGCGATAGAACATGACAATAAACTTTTCCTCATGTACACCGGAACAGCCAATAAGGGAAGAGGTTATGAGCAGACACAGTGTATCGCATACAGTGAGGATGGAATCCATTTTGAGAAATATGAAGGGAACCCGGTGCTGACAGCGCCGGAAGGGATTTTGCCGGATATGTTTCGTGACCCGAAGGTATGGAAGCACGAGGACATGTATTATATGGTATGCGGCGCAAGCCGTGAAAACAGGGGCTTGGCACTTCTCTACCGTTCCGGGGATATGCTCCACTGGAAGTTCTTCCAGGTTCTGGCGGAAAGCCGTGGGGAATGGGGATACATGTGGGAATGCCCGGATTTTTATCCGATAGGCGATAAATATGTTCTGACCTTTTCACCTATGGGGGCAGGCGACCATACTGCCGTGTATCTGGTGGGGGATTTTGATTATAAGACAGGAAGGTTTTATCCTCTTGTGAGTGGTGAGATCAACTGGGGTTTTGATTATTATGCACCGCAGTCATTTCCGGCACCGGATGGAAGAAGAATTATGGCAGGATGGTCAAATGAATGGGAATGGATGCCATTATGGAAGGACTGGGGGCCAACCTACAAGGAAGGCTGGTGCGGCTTTTTTAACATCCCTCTGGAGGTACGTTTGATGGAAGACAGCACGTTACAGTTTCTGCCGATCGAGGAAATAAAAGCTTTGAGGCAGAACCCGGAATATCTGGACAGTCTTGTGATCACGGAAGAGGAGACAGAACTGAGAGCCGGAGACGGCGTGGCTTTTGAACTGAAGCTGAAGATCGATCTTGAGAAAACAGATGCGGATAAGCTGGAGCTGTTTTTGCGCTGCGGAGAAGGGAAAAAGACGGTATGTCTGTTTGATTTTGAAAATGCGGAAATGCGTGTGGACCGTGAGAAGGCAGATGGATGGAGCAGAGGTATTTCGAGAAGCGTCATGTATCTGAAGGGAAAAAGGGAGCTGGATGTCCATATTCTGTCAGACCGGAGTTCACTTGAAATTTTCACCGATAATTACCGGAATAACCATTCTAATAATATTTTTGCGGGAGAGACGCAGAATCAGTTGAAAATCCGGGCGATTGGCGGGAGTGCGGTGATCAAAGAGATTGAGACATACGGAATAAAGGATTGTTATTGTTAGAACGGATGGAAGCATTATTGTCAGGCCGGGCGGCGTTAAATATATAGGAGGATTTATGTATGGCAGGTAAAAATTACTATGACGTTACGGAATGGAACGTCGGAGATCCCTATAAAGATATAGGAGAAGTGATCAACAGCATGTTGGCGGATATTAAAAGCAGACAGACAGATTCCAATGTGGAGGAGGGCGGAAAACCGGGGGCTGTCATCTACATTCCGTCAGGGGATTATCATCTTCGTACGCAGGTGGTGATTGATATCAGTTATTTGAAAATCATGGGTGCCGGACATGGTTTTGTATCTTCAAGCATTCGTTATAATCTTCCAAAGAGTGAATGGGAGGATCTGCATGAAGTGTGGCCGGGAGGCAGCCGCATACTAGTTGACCTTTCTCCGAAGGACGCAGATGGTGAGGCGGCAGGAGCCGCCTTTTATGTGGAACGGAGCGGAAATCCCAGGATCAGCTCTGTGGAATTTGAAAATTTCTGTATTGACGGATTACACTTTACGGACGACGGTTCAGGAAAAAATGATCCGGAAAATACATATGTGAATGGCAAAACAGGCATTTATGTTGCCAGTGCACAGGATTCCTTCCGGATCACAGGCATGGGCTTTGTATATTTAGAGCATGGGGTTATTATTTACCATGCAGACGCATTGTCAGTCCATGATAATTTTATAGCTGAATGCGGAAACTGTATCGAACTGCGCGGCTGGGGACAGGCATCTAAGATAACTGATAACCTGATGGGAGCCGGGTACAGGGGATATTCTGTTTTTGCGCAGAATTTCGGAGGACTTTTGATCACTTCAAATAATATTTTTCCGAGAGGTACAAGCTGTGTCCATTTCGATAAGGTTGCCCGCTCTGTTATCACAGGCAACAGATTTCATTCCTTTTATCCGGGGGCACTGGTATTTGAAGGGAACTGTTCGGAAAACACGGTCTCTTCCAACCACTTTTTACGTGATCATGAACCATGGGCGCCTATGCTTAAAAATGACAATGGCTTAGATGACAGGTATGGCCTTCTGCGCATCAGCGGCAATCATAATTCGGTGATCGCCAACCATATTTCAGAAACAATCCATAGGCAGTCTATCAAGCCGGCCGACGCAAAACCTGTGATCATACATGTTGTCTCGGGCAAGGGAAATTATATATCCGATAATCATATCGTTGCCACAACAGAGGCAGCAGATGCGCAGACCGGGGCATCTGATTCCTGCTTTTCTGCACAGGTGGATGCTCTTACTGCTACGGATAAACTGGCGGTGCTTGATGTGACAACTGTTCTGGTGGCAAAAGAATCCTTTCAAAATACTATACTGGATTCAGGAAGTGAGGAGCAGGTTATTCTTGACAGGCGTGTGAATGCTTTTAGGGCTACGCCGGTGCCTGGGGGAGTGTGACCGGGGACAGGACAAATGGTCCTTTCTGTGATATCGCCTACAATCTGAAAAAGAATTCGACAGATACCTTTTTTATCGGTATAATTAAAAAAGGGGTGATTTCACATGGATGAAATTCGTTTTGAATTTGACTGCGACACATCCGTTCCGCATTTTCATGGGGAGCTGGAAATACTTTATGTGCTGACCGGCCGGTGTGCTGTGATGACGGCAAAAAACAATTATCTTTTGAGCAGTGAGGACTTTGCTGTATATAACCCGTATGAACACCATGAGATTTATCGCGAAGCGGGTGCGCATACTGTTTCGGCATATATTTCGCTGCCGATTTTACAGCAGGCAAATTTAGGACGTGTTAAGTGCTGCAGTAAATTGCAGCCGGATCAAGCCGATTATCTTTCCATGATTCGCATGAACCTGGCGGTGGTGTTCAAAGAGGTTACCGATTCGCCTGATCTGCGCCGGCTGCAGATCTTAAGTCACCTTTTCGGACTGCTGGCTATCCTGAAATCACAGTTTGAGTTACCGGAGTCATACGAACTGCACCCGACACAGGAAATAGAACGAATACAGAAAGTCCTGATCTATATCGGACAACATTTTTCAGAGGAATTGAGTTTACAGACGGTTTCGGATCTGGTGCATCTCTCCAAAAGCCAGTTGTCCCGTGATTTTCATAAAATACTGCGCATCTCATTTTCAGATTATCTGCGCCAGCTGCGTTTAAATAAAGCAGAGTATCTTTTGCGCACGAAACGGCAGAGCGTGACGGACATTGCATTGGAATGCGGTTTCTCCAATACCAACACTTTTATATTGAACTTTCGGCAGCAATACCACATTACGCCCGGAAACTATCGCCGATGTTATGAAAAACAGGCATCCCCGCAGCCGCAGGAGGGAATCGCCGCTATTTCCGGTACACTGTCTTATATGAATCTTTTAAAATATGCGGCAAAAGAAGAAGCAGTGCTGCCGTTAAACAAACGCAGCACTCTGCCAACCCGTATTGAAATTGATGCCCGGGAAAATCTTGGTAAATTGCAGCTTCATCACAACGATTCCACGTCACTTGGCTGGGCAGAACAGCTCTTGCACGAGGAGGTCCGTGATGCAGTCCGCGATTCTGTGAAAACAATCGGCTTTCAGAGTGTATTGTTTTTCGGTATTTTTGACGATTCTCTGGACTTTTATCATGAGGACCAAAACGGCAGGCCATGGCTGAGTTTTACCTATATTGATTTAATTCTGGATTTTTTGGTGGATCTTAATATTACCCTGCAGATCCAACTGGGTTATACACCGAAACTTTTGACGAAAGACCGCCGGCATGTTTTTGGGAATTCCTGTATCGGACTTCCGGATAATCTGGAAAAGTGGAAATTTTTAGTGAGTGGTTTTTTAGAGCATCTTGTTTACCGTTATGGAATAGAGTTGGTTTCGTTGTGGAGTTTCACACCGGAACAGCTCCTGTTTGTACAGTATGGTGTTTTCTCCTTGGAGGACTATCTTTATTATTACGAAACCACCTGGAAGATATTGCAGAAGCAGCTACCGGGGGCCATGTGGAAGGCACCTGTGTTCGATATTGATTTTTTATCTGTGGATGGATTTGACATTCTTTATTGCTTTTTAGACTACTGCAGACAAAAGAGCTGCCTTCCCACCCAGCTGAGTGTACAGAGTTTCTGCATGGATCATGCCAAATATGACCGTGCCGTCACCGAGAATCGTATTCAGGCAAAGATGGACCAACAGCCGGGGGAGCCGGCGCCGATCAGTGCTGATGAAAGTGTACTGCAGCACCGTCTGCAGAAACTCCGTTCCTGTCTGGATGAGTATGGGTATTCGGATCTGCCGATCTCTGTTTTCGGTTGGAATACCACATTGTGGCAGAATGATTTGGGGAATGATACCTGTTTTAAGGCAGCCGCAGTAGTGAAGCACTGCCTGGAGAGCCGTAATCTGGTCACTGCAATGGCAATGGCACATTTGACAGATAACTCGGAACGCCGTGTCATGAACTCTAATCCCTATCATGGCGGTTATGGTATTTTAAACTATTACGGGATACCAAAGGCGGCCTATTATGCCATGATGTTTCTGACGCTTTTAAAGAACAACGGCGATATAATTCTTGCTGAGGGGGACGGATATATAGTTACTCGTTCCGGGGAGGGCAGGAAACTGCAGATTCTGCTGTACCATTACTGCCACTATGATGAACAAAATCATCTGACGGAATGGATTCCGCTGGAGGAACAGCGAACAATCGACCGCTATATGGGATTTGTGCAGAAAGGAACTCGCAGCTTTGCCATTCATCTGCAAAACATGATCCCAGGCAATTATTTGAAACGCAGCTTTTCCGTAAACCGTGAGCATGGGAGCAGTTATGACCAATGGATGACAATGGGCGCGCCGGATTTGCAGAACCGTACACAAAAGCTGTATCTGACGAAGATCAGTACCTATGGCGCTCTTTATGAAAATGTCCTGATCGGAAAAAGCGGGAGCTTCAACCTGTCCACTGTACTGGATGAACATGAAGTGCGGCTGATATTGCTGGAAAAGCGTTAAGGAAAATAGCAAAGTGATTATTTAGTGGGAAATGCTGAAATGTTCGGCATTTCCCTTTTTGCTGTCAAAAATCACGATTTACAGCACAATAAATCACGATTTATTTCATGAAAAAAGATTTGTGAATGTCATTTTTTAAAAAAATGTGGGTGAAAAATGAATAAAACCTGCGGAGGAATCAAGAGAAAGCCGGGCAAAACGTATGATACAATTTGTAAAACAATAACTGAACGAGGTGATCTTATGGAAGTAAAAGAATGGACTTATGAAGAGTTTCCGGAATTTGCAGAAGAGGTGGAGGGAGCGGAAAGAATTCCGACCACCGGTGACGAAATCGGAGTTTTTTATCAACATGATGTGGAGTATGCGGAGATTGACGGTGAAAAATTGCATCTGCAGATTTTACGCCCGCTGACCCGTAACCGGCCGAACATGATCTGTCCATGCGTAGTGTTTGTACAGGGTTCCGCATGGTTTAAGCAGGACGTATATATACAGCTTCCGCGAGTGGCAAAGCTTGCGGAACGTGGTTATGTAGTGGCTGTGGTGGAATATCGTCATTCAGGCATTGCACCTTTCCCGGCACAAATTATGGATACCAGAAATGCCGTACGCTTTATGCGCGTACATGCGGAAGAATACGGGATCGATCCTGAAAAAATCGTTGTTGCAGGCGACTCTTCCGGTGGGCACACTGCCATGTTTGCCGGCATGATCCACGATGATGTGGAAAATAATCTCTTCCCGGGTATTTCTGCGGAGGTTAAGGGCATTCTGAATTTCTACGGAAGCTGCAGTGTCATGAAGGAAGATTCAAATCCAACCCAGCTTCTCCACTGTCAGCCGGACAGTCCGGAAGGTATGGTGATGGGGCATGTGGACCTGCGCGAAAGCGAGGAGCTGCGCCGCAGGCTTTCTGTGGAATGCAACATAGAGAAAGACAGTGTGATCCCGCCGACGATCATATTTCATGGTACAAAAGACCGTGTTGTAAACTGTGAAGGCAGCGTGATTCTTTATCGGCGCATGAAAGAATGCGGAAAGGATGTAAAGCTGTATTTGATAGAAGGTGCGGACCACAGCGGCAACGAATTCTGGACGGAACAGGTTCTGGACATCATGGAGGACTTCATCCAAAAGGCAGTGCGATAGTCAGAATACATCCAGACATTAAGAATCGCTTCACGATGGGCTGGATGTCTGTCTCCGGTACATTTTCATACGGTCAGCGCAGTAAATGCGCAGACCTGTCTGAACTGTTATACTGAGGGACCTATAAAAAGGAAAGAAGGATATTGAAATGGCTACAGAAATGAAAAAAATCAGCTTATTTGAAAAACTAATCTATGGATCCGGTGATGTGGGTCTGAATGCAATGTATACTTTATTCAGCTCCTATGTTTTAATGTTCTATACGGACGTATTGATGATAAATGCTGCATTGATCGGTACCGTGATCATGATTTCAAAAATTTTCGACGGTATTTCTGATTTGATCGCAGGTCAGTTGATTGACAAACACAAAAATAAATACGGTCACTGTATTCCGGTTTTGATGAAATGGGCAATTCCGATGGTACTTTCCGTTATTCTGGTATTTACCGTGCCGGATGGAAGTGTAGGGCTTCGTGTTGCTTACATTTTTATAACTTACAACCTTTTTAACACGATATTATACACTTATGTCGGTATGGCCCATGGGTCGCTTGCATCGTATGTCACGAATGATTCCAAGGACCGTTCCCAGATGCTCATTTTTAAGATGATGTTTGCAGCCGCTACCCAGACCATCATGGCATCGGTTATGATTCCCATGGTGGAATACTTTGGCGGTCAGCAGATGCAATCTGCATGGATCAAAGCCATCATGGTATTCGGTGTTATCGGTTTGATTCCGATTGCGCTGAACGTCTTTTTTGTGAAAGAGCGAGTGGAAAATGACGCTCCGGCAGAAAACATTTTGATTGGTGTGAAATGTGCAGTTGTTAATAAATACTGGTGGATGGCGTTTATTGTCAATTTGATGGCAAACTTTATCCTGACTTTCAACCTTTCGGTATCCTTGTACTATTTGAAGGACGTTGTTGGCAATATCGCTTTGATGGGCACGTTTGTTGCCTGTTCCAACCTTCCGGGTGTGATCATTTCAGCAGTTGCCCCGTTTCTGCTCAATAAATTTACGAAACAGCAGATGGTCATTTTTGGTGCAGGATGTATGCTTGCTGCACAAATTGCATTTATCTTCATGCCGTTTACGACGACCATGCTTTTCCTTACCGCATTGCTTCGAGGCATTGGTATGGGCTTTGCTATGGGAATAGCAGGTGCTTTGATTGGTGATACCATCGATTACGGTGAATGGAAAACAGGAGTGCGCGTTCAGTCCGTTCTCTTCTCCGCAGCTTCAGTTGGGGCGAAAGTCGGCCAGGGTGCGCTGACCGCGGCATTCGGTTTCGTCCTCTCAGCTATCGCTTATGACGGTTCCCTGACAGTTCAGGCTGCAGGCACCATTTCCGGTATCGATGCATTCTTTAAATACGGTCCGCTGGTTGTTGCCATTATCCTTTTGATTGATATTCTTATGCTGGATGTTGAAAAGAAGAATCCGCAGTTTATCAGGGAAATTGCAGAACGTAAAGCAGGTAAAAACGCCTAAGCTTGTCTCGGTGTGGTATGTAGTTACATAATAGGCCGTGGGTTTTCAGCCTGTGGTTAATACCACATATCCTCTTTCCGTGGACCCGGTGATTGCCTGGCGATGCAATCAGGGGATGAGAGGACGTGGATTTGAGGGATTGCTATAGGCGGCGTAATGCAACGGTATCATAATCTTTAGTCAGGCAGTGCAAATATGGGAAAAACAGTGACAATGTACCTCCTTATTGGTGAAATTGCCGCTGTTTTTTCTTGTGCTGAATTCTATTAAAATTAGTTCCTTTAGATAGTAAAAGTTACCATATCCTTATAAAATGTAAATGGCAGAACAGGATTTATAGAACTTTTAGAACCGCACATTGCTGAAAGATTGTGGAAGTGATAAAATCATAGTAGGATAAGACATACTTTTAAGGAGAAGTTAAGGATATAGGTACAGCGGTCTGCTCATGTTACAATGAGAATCCGAGAGAGAGGTATAGGCTGAGCAGATGATATAAATAAATTTCAGGAAGATATGAAAACCAGAAAGGAGCATTAATTATGTGTTTTTATTGCAAATGTAATACGACAATTCCAAGTTTTGCTACCCATGTGGTAACCTATGGTATGTGTGTTATTTTAGTACGGAATGTTCCATGTGAAGAATGCGAGCAGTGTGGAGAAAAATATTACAGTGATGAGGTTATGGAACGATTAGAAATTATTGTAAATAAAGCAAAAGAGTTGGCGAGTGAAGTGTTTGTTACTGACTATAATAAAAGGGCCGCGTGAAAGTTGGAGTTATTGATGATGACAACAGTCTGACGGCAGAGCGAAAAGTGAAACTCTTAAAAGTAAAAATTTACTGTTTGAAATACAGCTGATTCTTTTAGTGATTTAGCTGTTTTTTATTGGCAGAAAGTTTTGTGATACCATAACCCCTCTTTATGAGTTAAACTAAAAAAAGTGAAAGAAGACACCACATATGACAAATACTATGGATGTTTTAGAAAACAGATACAGGGAACTGAATTTGGAAAGATGAGATTAAATCGTGATGTGCCTATGGCAGACCATACAGAAGGTATTGCCATCAGCGATGTATCTGAAGTCATGGGTTTCAGCCCCGCTTTACCACTTCACATTATGTAAAACCCCTGTAACCAGTGGGCTTCTTCTGGTTACAGAGGCTTCAAAGGGGAGGATAAGTATTTCTACTTTTTCTTTTGTAATCCTCGAAGAGCGTCACATCTTTGTGCCTTCCCTCCGTGGACTACTTATAGTATGACCGGTATCAAACAAGCTATACAAAAGAAATGAAAAAAATTATTTTTTTTTATCCAGGGAGCAAAATCATGAAAAAATACTTCCAGGGATGTGCAGTGAACAAGTATGTCAACATCACATCCGTATTCACCATATACGAAAAAATCTTTGAAGATACCTATTATTTTGACGGCGAATCCCACGACTTCTGGGAATTTGTCTGTGTACTGGACGGCTCACTGGGCGTGACGGCCGGGGAAGATGTATGTATTCTGGAAAGAGGCCAGTCCGTTCTGCACCGTCCCATGGAATTCCACCGTCTCTGGTCGGAAAAAAAGACAGAGCCTCATATCTGTGTGATCTCTTTTGCCGCGGATGTTATGCCTCAGATAAAAGAAAAGCAGTTTCAGTTGACCGAAGAAGAATACAACAGCATATCCGGCCTTATGGAAAGAGCGGGCAGTATTTTTAACAGAGACCGGGAAATTCTTGTAAAAGGGGTCCATTCCGGAAAAGAGGCGGAGTCCCAGATCTTTTTTAATACCTTTGAGAGTTTTCTTCTGTCCGTTCTCACCGAAAAAACTCCCGGGATGGATGCCTATGTTTCCGTCAGTGCAGACAATTACCGATCCATTGTCCGCACTTTGGAAAAACATATTACAGAGCATCTCACCCAGGCAGACATTGCAGGACTCTGCAATATGAGCCCGGCATCTCTGAAAAAAACATTTTCAAAATACGCCGGGATCGGCATCATGACATATTTTACACAGATGAAGATACGCCGTGCCATGGAGCTGCTGAAAGAAGGATGCGGCATCAATGAAACCGCGGAAGTTCTGGGCTTCTGTGACAGGAACTATTTCAGCACAGTTTTCAAACGCACTACCGGGGAATCTCCCGCAAACTATCTGAGAAAACAGCAGCAAAAAAGCCGCGGAAAAATTCAACAGAATATATCTGCACAAAATGTTATCCGATATCAAATATAATATCCCCAAATACCTATAGAAATTTGTATTCGGCTATGTTACAACTAAAACATATTAAAAATTTAAAACACTCTATAGCAAAATACATCACACAGACAGAAAAGGAGCCGGTCAAATGGAGAAACTGAGAGTCGGAATCATAGGATTAGGATGCAGAGGATACAGCCTTATGCGGGATGTCATTCTCAGAATGCAGGATGTGGAGGTGACTGCAGTCTGCGATGAATATAAGGACAGAGTACTGGCAGCGTCAAAACTTGCAGAGGAAGTAGGCGGTAAGCCGCCCCTGGCGGCAGTTGATGTGCAGGAGGTACTTGACAGCCCCCTGGTTGACGCTGTGGTTATAGCTTCTGCCTGGGAAAGCCACATTCCCATTGCGGTGAGAGCCATGCATGCCGGGAAGGCAGTGGGCATGGAGGTAGGCGGTGCCTACAGTGTAAAACAGTGCTGGGATCTGGTGGATGTCTGGGAAGCCACAAAGGTTCCCTTTATGCTTCTGGAAAACTGCTGCTATGGCAGAAGAGAAATGATGGCCATGAACATGGTAAAAAAAGGAATATTCGGGAAGATCATCCACTGCAAAGGCGGCTATCTCCACGACCTGCGGGAAGAGATTGCCGGAGGAAAAGAAAACCGTCATTACCGCTTGAGAAATTACATACACAGAAACGCGGAGAACTATCCGACCCACGAATTAGGTCCCATTGCCCAGATCCTGAATATCAACAGAGGCAATCGGATGCTTACCCTCACTTCAACAGTATCCAAAGCGGAAGGCCTTAGGGAATATTTATCAGACAGCACATCCGCATTTGCTCAGGGAGACGTGGTGAACACCGTAATAAAATGTGCCGGAGGTGAAACCATTCTTCTCACACTCAACACCACCCTGCCCAGATTCTACAGCCGCGATTTCACAGTCTGGGGGACAAAGGGCATGTATGAGGAAGCGACAGATTCCGTTTTTCTGGATAAAATAGACGCGGCGTATGATTTTAAATGGAAAGAAAAATGGGGTAATGCCGCTGAATATGAAAAAGATTACGAGCATCCCACATGGAAAAAATTTCTCGCAGAGGGTATAAAGGGCAGTCATGACGGCATGGACTGGCTGGAGTTTGAAGCATTCTTTGACAGTGTGAGAAATCACAGACCATGCCCCATTGATGTGTACGATGCAGCGGCGTGGATGTCCGTCACTGCCCTTGCAGAAGAGTCCATTGCCCTTGGCGGACATCCCGTGGCAATTCCTGACTTTACAAATGGAAAATGGATCCTGGCAGGGGAAAACCGCGAATACGCCTGATAAAAGTAAGGATTGAAAAAATCCGCCATATCGTATATACTATATCTGTCAGGCGTTTCGGGACGCCTCAAAAATACGATAATAAGTAAAAGGTGGTAAAGATACATGGCATTATTACAGGAATGGAGAGACGTTGCGTATTCTCAGGAAGCAGACAAAGCGCAGCTGCAGAAATTCTGGACCAACTATTTTCTGATCGAAAAAGGAATCTATGAGAAACTTCTGACCAATCCGGACGAAGTAGTTCGCGGCACAGTGAAAGACCTGGCTGATAAATTTGAAGTTGACGTTATGACCATGGTCGGATTCCTGGACGGCATCAATGACAGTCTGAAAGTACAGAACCCGATTGAGGAGATGGACGAGAATACCGAGGTAAATCTGGGATTCGATAAGGAAATGCTCTACAAGAATATGGTAGACGCAAAAGCAGACTGGCTGTATGAGCTTCCCCAGTGGGACGAGATCTTCACAGAGGAGCAGAAAAAAGAGCTGTACAAGGAGCAGAAGAAATCCGGTACCGTCGTAAAAGGACCGAAAATCGGACGTAATGATCCATGTCCATGCGGAAGCGGTAAAAAATATAAACACTGCTGCGGCAGAAATAAATAATCAAATAAGATGCAGTATTTTCAGAGGGGCGGTGGAGAACCGCCCCTTTGTGTTTAGAAAGGATACGAATGAAGACTTTATGCATGATTCTGGGGAGCCTTTGTTCCCTCTATTTTATAGGAATCACAGTTTATGCAGGCCTGTCCTCCCTGTTTCCCTGCATCTGGGCAGCAGGCGGTGTTTTCTTCTATGGAATCGCCGTACTTCTCCATCTGAACAGCAGACACGGCGTGCTGGCCGGATTTTCACTTCCGCCGGTTATAAAAAACAGTCTGATTGTTCTGGCAGCCCTCTGCATCCTTGTCTTTTTGACAGTGGAGGCTCTGATATTTACGGGGATGTTCCATCATCCTTCGGAAAATCTGGACTACCTGGTCGTGCTGGGCGCCCAGGTAAACGGTACAAAGCTGAGCAACTCCCTGAGACTCCGGGTGGAGCGTGCCGGGGAGTATCTGGAGGAAAACCCTGAAACAAAAGCAGTCCTCTCCGGGGGAAAGGGAACAGGGGAGGATATCACAGAAGCTGAGGCCATGTACCGCTATCTGGAGAAAAAGGGCATCTCCCCGGAACGCCTTCTGAAAGAGGAGGATTCCACAAACACCAGCGAGAATCTGAAATTTTCTCTGGAGATCATTGATAAAAAGGAAGACAACAGAGGAAAAGAGGCATCCATCGGGGTAGTTACCAACAATTTTCATGTGTACAGAGGTGTCAGCCTTGGGAAAAAGCTGGGATGCAGGCATGTGGAAGGAATCCCGGCAAAAAGCAACGCGTTTTTACAGGTGAATTATCTTGTGAGAGAATTTTTCGGGGTCCTGAAGGACAAAGCAGTGGGAAATATGTAAGAGGCAGTAAAAACGTTAATTTTCAGCAATCGGAGAAGAAGAAATGTTAAAAATCAGTACGATCAAAGACAATTGTTTTCCTGCCATGTATCAGCGTGGGAAAGCACTTTTTGACAAAAAAGCCTATAAGAGTTTTTTGGTTGAGGACTATCTGGAAGACGACAAAGAAGTCAGTGCCCAGGTGAAGGGAAGCGAAGGCAAATGGTATGAGACAACAGTTGTCTTTGATGCAGAGGATGAGATCACGGATTATATCTGCAGCTGTCCGGCAGCCGGAGCGTATTTGGGTATGTGCAAACACTGCGTGGCAGTGGCGCTTGCCTACCGGGAGACCCAGATGCCGGCAGATTCTCTTGGTACCGTTGATTTTCCTTCAAAAACCCCCGCAAACCGCAGGACATCTGATACCCTGAAGGATACCATTGCAAAATACGCGGTGAGGAACAATGCGTATCTGCTGGGGGAGTATTACGGACAGGTACGCCTGGAACCGATCATCACCTCTTCTTATAACCAGTTTCACATTGAATTTAAAATAGGTGCCGGCAAGCTGTATGTCTTAAAAAATATCTGTAAAATGCTGGACTGCGTGGAAAAGGGAAAATATGATTCCTATGGAAAGAACCTGGGCTTTATCCACGACCGCTCTGCCTTTACTCCGGAAGCTCTTTCCTGGATCGACCTGCTGACCGACTGCCTGAAGACGCAGTTTCACAACATGGAGTTCAGCAGCCAGGTATACAGTTCCAATTTCCGTAAAATCGGTTTGAGCAATTACGGCATGGACAGGGTCCTGCAGAAATATACAGGCGGAACCATAGAGATAGACGGAAAGCCTTATCAGGTCATCTGCGGCAATCCGGTGATCAGGATGGAAATCGTAAAGACAGAGGAGGAGGGCGCCAGTATTTACCTGCATTCTCCAAAGTGGATCAGGGGTACGGTCCATGACTATCTGCAGACAGAGGATACGATCTATCAGTGTACGCCGGAGTTTTCCAGGGATATGATGCCCATCATCAAAGCGCTGAATACGGACAGTATACAGTATTACCAATATCAGCACAGGGACCGCACCATTTTTCTCAATCGGGAGGATTATACCGCGTTCTGTGCAGCTCTGCTCCCTATATTGGAACAGTATGCGGATATCCAGATGAATGACATTGATTTTGACGAATACCAGCCCCAGGAGGCAGAGTGCAGCGTCTACCTCAGTGTGGATGAGAAGATCCGGGACGCCATCTGTATGCGTGCACAAGCCGCTTACGGAACCACGGTCTATGATCTTTTTGACGACGTGGACCCCTCCAGCCAGTACCGCGATATGCAGAGGGAGGGGGACCTGAAAAGATGCCTGGAAAAGTATTTTGACATCTGTAAAGGTACAGGGGAACACTGCGGCCTGTGTACCTCAGAAGAGAAAATGTATGAGCTTCTGGACATGGGATTCCATGAAATCCGTGAACTGGCAGCGCTTTTTGTAGATGATAAGATCCGTGGAATGCGCATTCTCCCCTCTCCGAAGGTCAATGTGGGCATTGGTCTGTCCGGGGATCTGCTGAATCTGGATATCCGGGTGGAGGACATGGATCCGGGAGAAATGGAACATATCCTTCGGGGATACCGCAGACGGAAAAAGTATTACCGTCTGAAAAGCGGTGATTTTATCAGCCTGGTAGACAATGGCCTTTCCCTGGTATCCGAACTCTCCCAGGGACTTTCCTTTGACGAGAAAGAGTTTGGGGAAGGCAGTTTCCAGGCTCCAAAATACCGGGCTTCCTATATAGCGGAAACCCTGAAAACACATTCCGGCAAAGTGGATGCCAGACGAAGCACGGAATTCAAACAGCTCATCCGCGATATGAACAGCTATCAGGACAGTGATTTTGAAATCCCCGGAGAATTGAACGCGGAACTGAGAGAATATCAGAAGAACGGATTCCGCTGGCTGGCTATGCTGTCCCAGTGGGGTTTCGGCGGCATTCTGGCGGATGATATGGGGCTTGGCAAGACACTGCAGGTCATCACACTGCTGGAAATGAAGAAGGAGGGCGCGCTGATCGTCTGTCCTGCCTCCCTGGTCTATAACTGGGAAAGCGAAATCCTCCGGTTTGCGCCTGACCTGACAGTAAAAGTGGCGGTTGGAAACAGTCGGCAGAGGGAAGAAATCATAGAACATGCGTCTAAAGAAGATATATTGGTGACCTCCTATGATCTTCTGAAACGTGATCTGGATCTGTACAAAGAGAAGGTCTTTCCATATATGGTCATAGATGAGGCACAGTACATCAAAAATCCGGCCACCCAGGCTGCAAAAGCTGTGAAGGAGATACCGGCGGTACACCGTCTGGCACTGACGGGAACCCCTATTGAGAACCGGCTCAGCGATCTGTGGAGTATTTTTGACTTCATTATGCCGGGGTATCTGTACAGCTACAAAAAATTCAGGGAAGAGCTGGAACAGCCCATTGTCCAGAATGAGGACAGGAACGCCATGGAGCGGCTGAAACGGATGGTGAACCCCTTTATTCTGCGCAGAAAGAAACAGGATGTGTTAAAAGACCTGCCGGACAAGCTGGAGAAGACCATCTATGTGAAGATGGAGGAGGAGCAGAGAAAGCTCTACGACGCCAGGGTTGCCAGAGTGCAGATGGAGCTGTCAGGCCAGAGCGAGGAGGATTACCAGAGCCAGCGCATGAAATATCTGGCAGAGCTGACAGGGCTGCGGCAGATCTGCTGCTCCCCCCTGCTCTGCTACGAGAATTACAGAGGCGGCTCCGCAAAACAGGAAAGCTGTGTGGAGCTGGTACAGGATTTAGTACAGGCGGAACACAAGATTCTGCTGTTTTCCCAGTTTACCACCATGCTGGAACTGCTTGCAGCGGAATTTGACAAGGCGGGAATTTCCTATCTCTATCTTTCAGGGAAGAATACAAAAGAACAGCGCCGGGAGATGGTGAAAAAGTTCCAGAACGGGGATGCCCAGGTCTTCCTTATTTCCCTGAAAGCAGGGGGAACGGGGCTGAATCTCACAAAGGCGGACGTTGTCATCCACTATGACCCGTGGTGGAACGTGGCAGCCCAGAACCAGGCTACAGACAGGACCCACCGCATCGGACAGGAGAATATTGTAACAGTCATGAAAATAGTGGTGAAGAATACCATAGAGGAGAAGATTCTGTCTCTCCAGGAAAAGAAGGCCCGCCTTGCGGAAAACGTTATGGAAGGGCAGGCAGTGGCAGACCACAGGATCAGCAGGGAGGATCTTCTGGAGCTGCTAAAATAGTGCCGGATGCGGGCAGAGTCCCTGTGTTCTCTCAGAGAAAAATGGTTGACAAAAATATTTCTGCCGTTATAATGAAAAGTAGATTCATACAGAAAACGCGATGACGAGACGAGTAAAATGCGGAAGTTCCCAGAGAGGGCTGCGTATGCTGGAAGCAGCCTGTTCAGGAAGCATTTGAAAACTACCTCCGAGCGGCCCCGATCCGGCCCGGTGATTCCGTTATCATCAAATGAGTGGTGAACCGGTCTTCTGAGAAGAAGACAGTGTACAACAAGGGTGGAACCGCGAGTAATGACAGTTACCCGTCCCTTGCAGTCAGAAATGGCTGCATGGGACGGTTTTTTTGCTGCGCGGGAAAGCGGCAAAGGAGTCCGCCGTCATCGCAGGAACCAGCAAATGCAGAGAGAAAAGGAGAAGCAGAGGAATTATGATTATCACATTAAAAGACGGGTCAAAGAAAGAATATGATCATGCCATGTCTGTGATTGATATCGCTTCTGATATCAGCGAAGGTCTGGCAAGAATGGCTTGTGCCGGAGAAATGGACGGACAGGCAGTGGATTTGAGAACAGTTGTGGACAGCGACTGTGAGCTGAGCATTCTGACCTTTCAGGATGAGGGAGGCAAGGCAGCATTCCGCCACACCGCATCCCATATCATGGCCCAGGCGATCAAGCGCCTGTATCCGGATGCCAAGCTGGCGATCGGACCATCCGTTTCCGACGGCTTCTATTATGATATTGACAGGGAAATCCCCCTGACAGCGGAGGATTTGGAAAAGATCGAAGCGGAAATGAAGAAGATTGTGAAGGAAGGCCTGCCCCTGGAACGCTTTGAACTTCCGAGAGAGGAAGCCATTGCCTTCATGAAAGAAAAGGAGGAGCCTTACAAAGTAGAACTGATCGAAGACCTGCCAAAGGATGCTGTGATCAGCTTCTACAGACAGGGAGAATTTACAGACCTGTGCGCAGGCCCCCACCTCATGACTACAAAACCGGTGAAGGCATTCAAGCTCACAAGCCTTGCAGGTGCCTACTGGAGAGGCAGCGAGAAAAATAAAATGCTCACCAGAATCTACGGCACGGCATTTACTAAGAAAGCAGATCTGGAGGAACATCTGGCAAGGATCGAGGAGGCCAAAAAGCGTGACCACAGAAAGCTGGGCAAAGAGCTGGGCCTGTTCATGATGCGGGATGAGGGACCCGGATTCCCCTTCTTCCTGCCAAAAGGCATGGTGCTGAAAAATACCCTTCTGGATTATTGGAGAGAGATCCACACAAAAGCCGGCTATGTGGAGATTTCCACTCCGATCATGCTGAGCCGCCATCTGTGGGAAACCTCAGGTCACTGGGATCACTATAAAGAGAATATGTACACAACTGTCATTGACGAACAGGATTTTGCCATTAAGCCCATGAACTGCCCGGGCGGCATTCTGGCTTACCAGTCTGAACCGCGTTCCTACCGCGACCTGCCCCTGCGCATGGGAGAACTGGGACTGGTACACCGCCATGAAAAATCAGGTCAGCTTCACGGACTCATGCGTGTGCGCTGTTTTACACAGGACGATGCCCACATTTTCATGACACCGGACCAGATCAGGGATGAGATCAAGGGTGTTGCCAGCCTCATTGACCAGGTTTACAGCCTGTTTGGATTCAAATACCATGTGGAGCTGTCCACACGCCCTGAGGATTCCATGGGAAGCGATGAGGACTGGGAGATGGCAACAGAGGCTCTGCGGGGCGCTCTGGATGACCTGGGACTTGACTATGTGGTAAATGAAGGGGATGGTGCCTTCTACGGACCGAAGATCGACTTCCATCTGGAGGACTCTATCGGCAGAACCTGGCAGTGCGGAACGATTCAGCTTGACTTCCAGCTGCCCCTTCGTTTTGAGCTGGAATACATTGGCGCTGACGGGGAAAAGCACCGTCCGATCATGATCCACAGGGTAGCATTCGGCTCCATTGAGCGTTTCATCGGTATTTTGATCGAGCACTTTGCAGGTGCATTCCCGACCTGGTTATCACCAATCCAGGTGCGTGTTCTGGCAATCTCCGACAAATATATGGATTACGGCAAAAAAGTCCTGGCAGAGCTTCAGGAGGCGGGAATCCGTGCGGATATGGATACAAGGGCTGAGAAGATCGGATACAAGATCCGTGAGGCCAGACTGGAAAAGATTCCGTACATGCTGGTTGTAGGCGCCAAAGAAGAGGAGGAGGGCCTTGTGTCCGTGAGAAGCCGTTTCCTGGGCGATGAGGGACAAAAAGACCTGGGCGGATTTATCACAGCCATCAAAGAAGAGATCAAAAGCAGGGAAATCCGTGAAGTGAAAGCAGAAGAGCAGAAATAAATTTATAAAAAAATCAATGGTATAAAAAAGTACAGCCGGACGCATACTATTTCCGACGAAATTTAAAGGAGGAAATGACTATGCCATTATTAAGCTGTACTGCAAGAACCTGTATTTATAACAAAGATGAATACTGTTCCAAGGGAGACATTCTGGTAGACGGAAGCGATGCAAAGGTTGCAGACGAGACCTGCTGCCGCAGCTTTGAGGAGAGAGGAGAATCTGCATCCAATTCAGCCGCTGCTGAAAGCTGCGGATGCCGTACCATTGATGTGGACTGCCGCGCATGTACCTGTACCTTCAACAAAGAAGAGAAATGCCATGCAGACAAAATCACCATCACAGGAGGAAGTGCCTGTCGCTGTGACGAGACAAAATGCGGAAGCTTTGAAAAACGATAAGATATGAAAAAGAGCCGTACCTGTGGAGAAATTCACAGGTATGGCTCTCTTTTACTCAGACTTTGATCCAGCCCATTGCCTCAGAAACTGCAAAGATCAGAATCATGATCAGGCAGATAGGTGCGATCCATTTCAGCATTATTGTATAGAATTTTTTCATTTTGAACGGTCCGTTCAGCTCCACTTCATCACACACAGCTTTTGGTTTGATGAAGAAACCGATACTGATACAGGTCAGAATGGCTACGATCGGCATCAGCACACTGTTGCTCAGGAAGTCGAAGAAATCCAGAAGTCCCAGTCCGATGATCTGGACGAAATCCAGCGGTCCGAAACCGAGGGATACCAGCGCGCCCAGAAGCAGTACATATATGGTGACCACAATGGTAGTTTTCCTTCTGCTCCAGCCCAGTTTGTCGCGGATGATAGACACATTGGTCTCCATCAGTGAGATGGAGGAGGTCAGTGCCGCGAACAGCACCAGAAGGAAGAAGACTGCACCGATCAGTCCGCCCAGTGTCATGTTGTCAAATACCTTAGGCAGAGTGATGAACATCAGGGATGGCCCCTTGCTCAGCGCCTCTTCATTGCCGCCGGAGAATGCGAATACGGACGGAATGATCATAAGACCTGCCAAAAAGGCGATTCCGGTATCGAATATTTCAATCTGGCGGACAGATTTTTCCAGGCTGTTGTCCTTCTTCATATAGGAACCGTATGTGATCATAATACCCATAGCCAGTGACATGGAGTAGAATAACTGTCCCATGGCAGCCAGCACTGTGGTAGCTGAGAAACGGCTGAAATCAGGCAGCAGATAGTATTTCACACCTGCACCTGCACCCGGTCTTGTGATACAGAAGACAGAAATCCCCAGTGTCAGTACGATCAGCACAGGCATCAGGATCCTGCTGGCTTTTTCGATTCCTTTTTCCACGCCGGCGATCACGACAATGGAAGTCAGCAGAACGAAAATTGCAAACCACAGCACCGGTGAACCGGCCTGGGTAATAAATCCGGTAAAATAGTCATCCCCGGCAGCAGCAGATACATTGCCGCTGACAAAAGTGATCAGGTATTTGATCACCCATCCGCCGATAACACAGTAGTAAGGTGTGATGATAAACGGAACGATACAGGCCAGATATCCGACGAAACCAAATCGTTTGTCCAGCTTTCTGAAAGCTCCGACTGCGCTCAGACCGGTTTTCCGGCCAATGGCGATCTCTGTAACCATCAGTGTAAACCCTAGTGTTACGGCGAGAATAAGATAGACGAGTAAGAAAATGCCTCCTCCGTATTTTGCTGCAAGGTACGGGAAGCGCCAGAGATTTCCAAGACCGACCGCGGAACCCGCAGCGGCAAGGACAAATCCCATCTTGTTAGAAAATGCTCCTCTTTTTTTCTCCATGATTCTCTCCCTTTTTTCGATGCTTTGCGCATCTTTTGTTGTATGTGAAACATTATGCCATTTTTTCAGACAAAAGACAAGATTTTTCTTATAAAAATAATAAACAAAATTATATTTAACACTTGACGGGGCGAAAATGGTGTGATAAACTTACCTAGTCTGAAGAAAAAGAAAGCAGAGTATCCACTCTCACCTTAGCACAATCGCGT
>ERZ894236.127-NODE-127-length-117797-cov-1946.41_pt1 | contig 117797 bp, 126 predicted proteins | sample MGYA00380297_ERZ894236 | MGnify/ENA primary metagenome ERZ894236 (study PRJEB32331, sample SAMN06328420) | human gut metagenome | biome: human gut microbiome; feature: stool | host: Homo sapiens | collected 2014-08-04 ... | reverse complement strand
CAGGCCACGTGTGACTCAAAATACGACGAATATTAAGCCTTATTACCTAATTACTGAAAAAATAGTCGCATAGACAAAAAAGAGGAACGACTATTTTATATTAAAAAAAGAAGGGGATGTGCCTTAGTTTTGACACAGCCCCTTTTTGTAGTTCAAGAATAGCATTTAAAGCTTGTTCTGCTTTCTCTTCAGGCACAAAAATATGGTCATGATAATACGCTGTCACAACATTTGTACTAATGTTTTTCTCAGCTAGTTTAGCTGAAAAGGCGGCTGTCAGACCAACTGCATCCAGACTGGAATGTACATTAAGTGTGATAAGCCTATAAACAGACTGGTAATGAATCTTCTTATTTACGGCATCTTGCTGTTCAAGAATGAAAGTTACCCCTTCTTTCTCGTGGAAAATCCCGATAGGGTTTAGTTCATACATTATCTTCCAATCAATTGTTGGAAAAGAACAAAAAACAAAATTACGTTCATCCAATACAGGTTCTATATTGGATAATAATATATCTAAATCTTTTATACCTGACATAAATTCAACCGATGATAATTACACAAATATATGTAATAAGTGAGGAATAATCACTATTTTTGTTTCGTTATATATATTCTGATTAACGAATCCTTTCCTATGTATACAATACTAATTATAGAAGATGAACCCAGAGTTGCAAGTTTACTGATGAACGGACTGGAAGAAAATGGTTATCAGACAATGGTAGCTTATGACGGATTAATGGGATTACGGCTTTTTCAGGCACATACATTCAATCTGGTTATATCTGATATTGTTTTGCCTAAGATGGATGGATTTGAACTGGCAAAAGAAATTCGTAAGTCCAATCCCAATATTCCTATATTAATGTTGACGGCATTAGGGTCAACGAACGATAAACTGGACGGTTTCGATGCCGGTGCAGATGACTATATGGTAAAACCGTTTGATTTCAGAGAGCTGAATGCCAGAATTAAAGTTTTATTGAAACGTGTTACAGGAAATGTACCGGAGTTACCACAGGAACTTGTTTATGCGGATCTGCGTATTGACCTTCAGCGGAAAGACGTAGAACGGAATGGCATATTCATTAAACTTTCTCCCAAAGAATATAACTTGCTGCTATATATGGTCGAAAATGCTGAAAGGGTATTGAGCCGCGTTGAAATAGCAGAGAAAGTATGGAATACCCATTTTGATACGGGAACAAACTTCATAGATGTATATATCAACTATCTCCGTAAAAAAATAGATCGGGATTTCGAACCAAAACTTATTCATACCAAAGCCGGAATGGGCTTCATACTGACTGACAAATTATGAAAATCAAGACAACACTGACTCTACAATATGCAGGACTGACAGCCGCGGTATTCTTCGTATTTGTTATAGCTGTCTATTACGTAAGTGAGCATTCACGCAGTAATGCTTTCTTTCGTAACTTACAAAGTGAAGCTATAACCAAAGCTCATTTATTCCTTAACAATCAAGTAGATGCAAAGACTATGCAGTCTATTTACCTGAACAATCAGAAGTTTATAAATGAGGTAGAGGTAGCTGTCTATACAACAGATTTTAAAATACTATATCACGATGCTCTTCAAAACGATATAATCAAGGAAACACCGGAAATGGTGGAACGTATTCTGAAACGAAAAAACATCAGTTTTTATGTTGACGAATATCAGGCAATAGGACTTGTGTATCCGTTTGAAGGAAAAGATTACATTGTCACTGCCGCAGCTTATGATGGCTATGGATACGCCAACCGGGATGCACTGAGAAATATGCTCATTCTATTATTTATCGGCGGATTGACAGTGTTGGCAATTGTCGGTTATATTCTTTCCCGAAGTACTTTGAAGCCAATACGAAATATAGTAAAAGAAGCGGAGAAGATTACCGCATCCCATATTGACAAAAGGTTACCTGTAAAAAATGAACAGGATGAGCTGGGAGAGTTAAGCATTACATTCAATGATTTGCTGGAACGTTTGGAGAAGTCTTTCAACTCACAAAAGATGTTTGTCAGCAATGTATCCCACGAATTACGTACTCCTATGGCTGCTCTCACAGCCGAACTGGATTTAGCCTTGTTGAAAGAGCGAACCTCCGAACAATATCAGGCAGCCATTGGCAATGCATTACAAGATTCACGACGAATTATAAACCTGATAGACGGATTGCTGAATCTTGCAAAAGCCGATTATCAGTCGGAACAGATAACAATGGAGGAGGTCCGTCTGGACGAATTATTGCTGGATGCCAGAGAGCTAGTATTAAAAGCTCATCCGGATTATCATATTGAACTAGTATTTGAGCAGGAAGCTGAAGAAGATAATGTGCTGACTGTAATCGGAAACAGTTATCTGTTGACTACTGCTTTTGTAAATCTGGTTGAGAACAACTGCAAGTATTCTTCCAATCGGACTTCATCAGTCCTGATAGCTTATTGGGAGCAATGGGCGATCATCCGCTTATCCGATAATGGTGTAGGAATGTCCGATGTAGATAAAGAAAACCTATTCAAACTATTTTATCGTGGAGAAAACAAGAATATAGCTCCCGGAAATGGAATAGGTATGGCTTTGACGCAGAAAATCATTCACCTTCACAAAGGAGAATTGACCGTATCCTCTCATAAGGATGAAGGCACTACCTTTGTGGTAAAACTCCCGCATATTTAAGAAATTCTAATTGTTTTCTAATACCACTCTAATCATTCTCTAACAGCTTCCTTGTGAAGTCCTCCTTACTTTTGCGTTGAATTAATAAATGCAGTTAGTAACTTAAAAAAAAAGAGAATATGGTATGGAAGAAAAGACTGCGCTCATCACAGTACACATTCAATTCAGAGAAAGTATTTTTGGTTGCCACACAACCCAGTAAGTCAATCTATTCCTACTTGCAGACCACAAAGCTTGGACTAACACAGGGAGAAGTTCAGGAGCGACAGTCCATTTATGGAAGAAACGAAGTTATTCATGAACAGAAAAAGAATCCGTTTATCCTGTTTATCAGAACGTTCATCAATCCCTTTATAGGCGTTCTGACCGGACTTGCCATCATATCCCTGTTATTGGATGTACTGATGGCTGAACCGGGAGAACAAGAATGGACAGGAGTAATCATTATATCATCAATGGTTTTATTTAGTGCTGTCCTGCGTTTCTGGCAGGAATGGAAAGCAAATGAAGCTACGGATTCTTTAATGAAGATGGTAAAAAACACTTGTCTTGCGAAACGCGCGGGAGAACGGGAAGAAGAAATTGATATTACAGAACTTGTTCCGGGAGATATTGTGTATCTGGCAGCCGGTGATATGATCCCCGCCGATATACGGATTATTGATTCAAAAGACTTGTTTATTAGTCAGGCTTCACTGACAGGAGAGTCCGAACCGATAGAAAAGTTTCCGGAAGTACAGGGACAGCAATTCAGGAAAGGAAGTGTCATTGAGTTGGATAATATCTGTTATATGGGGTCTAATGTGATTAGTGGGGCAGCAAAAGGAATTGTTTTTGAAACGGGAAACAAAACCTATTTGGGTACGATTGCTAAAAGTCTGGTCGGGCATCGTGCTACTACAGCTTTTGATAAAGGCATTAGTAAGGTTAGCTTTCTATTGATTCGTTTTATGTTGGTTATGGTCCCATTTGTGTTTTTTGTAAATGGTTTTACGAAAGGAGACTGGTTCGAAGCTTTCATTTTTGCTATATCTGTTGCGGTCGGTCTTACTCCCGAAATGTTGCCTATGATAGTAACTGCCAACCTTTCTAAGGGAGCGATTACTATGTCAAAGAAGAAAACAATTGTAAAGAACCTCAATGCTATCCAGAATTTTGGAGCGATGGATATACTCTGCACCGATAAGACCGGTACGCTGACCTGTGACAAAATTGTGTTGGAGAAGTATATCAACGCAGATGGGAGCGATGATAACAGTAAACGTATTCTTCGTCATGCGTACTTTAACAGCTATTTTCAGACTGGTCTGAGAAACCTGATGGATAAAGCAATCCTTTCCCATGTGAGAGAACTGAATCTGGAACATTTGAAGGACGACTATACCAAAGTGGATGAAATACCTTTCGACTTTACACGCAGAAGAATGTCTGTTGTAATAGAAGACAGGCAAGGGAAACGGCAGATCATTACTAAAGGAGCGGTAGAAGAAATTCTCGATGTCTGTTCGTATGCTGAGTTCAACGGGCAGATACATCCTCTGACTGATGCCTTGAAAACTAAAGCGCAAAAGATAAGTGAAGAAATGAACCGGCAAGGAATGAGAGTATTGGCGGTTTCCCAGAAAAGTTTCATCGAAAAGGATTGCAATTTTGCTATCGAGGATGAAAAAGAAATGGTGTTGATCGGCTATCTCGCTTTTCTTGATCCCCCGAAACCTTCTGTCGCTGAAGCTATCGAGCAATTATATGCACATGGAGTGGTAGTTAAGATTTTGTCGGGGGACAATGATATCGTGGTGAAGGCCATTGCCCGTCAAGTAGGGATTGACACTAGTCACTCCCTTAGCGGGTTAGAAGTGGAGGAAATGGATGATACTGCATTGAAAGAAGCAGTAAAGAACACCACTTTATTTTCCAAACTCACTCCATTTCAGAAGACATATATTATCTCTCTGTTGCAGGAGCAAGGTAACACGGTAGGCTTTCTGGGAGATGGAATCAACGATGCAGGTGCTCTACGCCAATCGGATATTGGCATATCGGTCGATTCGGCAGTAGATATAGCCAAAGAAAGTGCGGATATCATCCTGCTGGAAAAAGACCTGATGGTATTGGAAGATGGCGTACTAGAAGGGAGGAAGACGTTTGGCAATATCAATAAATACATAAAAATGACTGCCAGTTCCAATTTTGGTAATATGTTCAGTGTGATGTTCGCCAGTGCGTTTCTGCCATTCCTGCCTATGATGCCTATACACTTATTGATTCAGAATCTACTTTATGACATATCGCAGACAACCATTCCATTCGACCGGATGGACCCGGAGTTTCTGAAGAAACCGCGTAAATGGGATGCGTCCGACCTGAGCCGTTTTATGATTTATATAGGGCCTATCAGTTCCATTTTCGATATAATTACTTATTTGGTTATGTGGTATGTGTTCAGCTGTAACACTCCCGAGCATCAAACGCTATTTCAGACCGGATGGTTTGTAGAAGGTTTATTATCACAGACATTGATTGTCCATATGATACGAACAAGAAAGATCCCGTTTATACAAAGCCGGGCAACTTGGCCCGTTATGGGATTAACACTATTAGTTATGGCGATAGGAATTATAATACCTTTCACTTCTTTCGGGAGGTCTATCGGACTGACGGCTCTCCCTTTGGGCTATTTCCTTTGGCTGCCAGGCATTTTGCTTTCCTATTGTATCTTGACACAACTGGTAAAAAGCTGGTATATCAGGAAGTTTGCACGCTGGCTATAGTGTTCGGGTTGTTTATCCCACAAATTAATTATATATAATGTGAAATATCTAAAATTGAGATAGATAACCAATCAAAAGTTCTTGCCTCTAAAAATAATTCCATACATTTAGAGGCAAGAACTTTTGATTTATTAGATTGACGAACATTTTAATATTCAAACACAATGAAACCCAGCTTATCCTTTCTGATAATAATTACCTTGGTTCTTGTCGGATGCCGACAAAAAGCCCGGAGTAATTTCCAGTCCGAATCTTCTGCACAAACAGAAGCCATCGATCCCTCATTGAAAAAATATGCTGAAGAAGCAGTCATCACAGGAAAAGTACTGAATCGGGATTTCTATCCCCAAGAGAAGGAACTGACCCTCATTATCCCATTTTTCAGAGATATGGAAAATCAGTATCGTTCGCCCATACAAGAAGATGGTTCATTCTCTTTTCGTTTTCCGGTTTATGCAAAATTAAGGGAAGTTTCTATTCGCAATTATGCAGAACATCTTTATATCCATCCGGGAGATAGCATATATGTAGAAATTGACTTCAAAGACCTTTTTCATCCTAGAGTGACAGGTGATGCCGAAAAACTTAATCAGGAGATAGTAGCGTTCACAGAAAGTGCATATTACTATATGCAGAATTATAATATGAAACCAGAAGCAGACGTTAAGGAGTTTGAGGCTGAATTAAAGAAGGATTATAATTTTCGTTTGGAACGTAGGAATGAGTATTTAGTGAAGTACAAGCCCATGAAAGATGTTGTACTGTTTACCGAAGAATTGTTGAAACAGGATTATTATTATGCACTGTTATTCAATGGTATGTCATACCTGTTTGAAACGAGAGAAGAGATGGACCGTTATCATACACTTTTACCTGAAATCAATAAACTATATACTAAAGGCATACTTTCGGCACGCTTATACGATATTGCTGATGAAGCTGAAAGGTATATTGCTTATGGGATCGCTTTCAGAGATAAAAAAAGCCCTTCCATCGAAGAGATTATGAATGTAATGGGGGAGAGGGAGATGAATCAGTATTTATATACTAAGTTGGTAGCCGGTTCTTTGTGTACTAATGATACACTTGCTTTTCATGAAAAGCGTACACAGTTTGACTCAATCGTTAAGATGTCGCATCTACGTGCGCAGGTGATGCAGATATATAATCAGACTAAATCGTATCTAAAAAATCCACAGCCTGTTTCCGACAATTTATTATATGGTGAATTCCATGAAAACTCAAAGCATACAACACGTATGCCATATATGGAACCTGTCTATGATGTGCTCGAAAAGAATCATGGAAAAGTGATTTATTTCGATTTTTGGGCCAGATGGTGTCCTCCCTGTCTGACAGAAATGGAACCTTTAAAACAATTGCGTAGCAAATTCTCTACAAATGATTTGATTATATATTCCATTTGTGTGAGTGAGCCCAAAGAACAATGGGAGGAATGTCTGAATGAGTATTCATTGAAAAATCGTGGAATTGAATGTGTTCATGTGACTGATTATTTGGGAATAGATAACTACCAAAAAATTCGTAAGCAATGGAAGATAGACCGAATACCTTATTATATATTGATTAATAGAAAAGGGCAGATTATTGATTTCGGAGCTACAGCACGCCCTAGCAATCCACAATTAGTATCTCGGATAGAAGATGCAGTGAATAGTAAGTAACAGACCAACTCATTTTAGGAAGATGACAAAAGAACAAGGATAGTGAGTACAAAACAGTCCCTTTTTCGTCTTATTTATACGTAAAAATATAGATTAGAATGAAAAGCCGACTGAAACAACAAATATTTGCATTCTTTTTATTGGCATGTACTGCTATATCTCCTGCCAATGCTTTGCAAACACATTCACTTCGTGAACTATTTCAGAATCCATCGGATGAAGCAAAGCCTTGGACTTTTTGGTACTGGATGTTTGGTGCTGTATCCAAAGAAGGTATTACTGCTGATCTGGAAGCAATGAAGCACGCCGGATTGGGAGGAACTTATCTGATGCCAATCAAAGGCGTCAAAGAAGGACCGCAATACAAAGGTAAAGCGCAACAGTTAACTCCCGAATGGTGGGAAATGGTGCGTTTTAGCATGGAAGAAGCCGATCGTTTAGGGTTAAAGTTGGGGATGCATATTTGTGATGGTTTTGCATTGGCAGGCGGTCCCTGGATGACTCCGAAAGAATCGATGCAGAAAGTAGTCTGGAGTGATACAATCGTCGACGGTGGCAAAATCAAAGAATTGTATTTGCCACAACCGGAAGCTTATGAAGGATTTTATGAAGATATCTCTTTATTTGCCCTACCTGTAAAAGAGGAAGTGGCAGATGTCATGCCGGCTAAAATTACTTGTACCAATATCGCTAAAGGAAATCATATCGACGCCAAGAAAACCGTAAACATGGATGATGCCGGAGTAATCCGTTCATCTTATCCTTGCTATATTCAATATGAATACGAACAGCCTTTTACTTGCCGCAATATTGAAATTATTCTAAGTGGTAATAATTATCAGGCACACCGTCTGAAAGTAATGGCAAGTGATGATGGAACGAACTATCGTCTGGTGAAGCAACTCGTTCCTGCACGTCAGGGATGGCAGAATACAGATGAAAATTCCACCCATACAATACCTGCCACAACCGCCCGCTATTTCCGCTTTTACTGGACACCTGAAGGTAGCGAATCGGGAAGCGAGGATATGGATGCAGCCAAATGGAAGCCAAACTTGAAAATCAAGGAACTGCGCCTTCATCAGGAAGCCCGGTTGGACCAATGGGAAGGTAAAGCCGGACTGGTATGGCGTGTCGCTTCTTCGACAAAGGAAGAAGAAGTAGGAGGGAAGGACTGCTATACCCTTTCACAGATTCTTAATCTGACGGACCAATTTAAAAACAATTCGAAGAGCTATTTTAAAGAAAGAACATTAACCGCAACTCTTCCTAAAGGTAAGTGGAAAATACTCCGCATGGGACATACCGCCACCGGACATACCAACGCCACCGGCGGAGGGGGAAAGGGGCTGGAATGCGACAAGTTTAATCCTGTGACAGTCCGTAAGCAGTTCGACAACTGGTTTGCACAAGCTTTCGTAAAGACAAATCCGGAGGTTGCACGCCGTGTATTAAAATACATGCATGTGGATAGCTGGGAATGCGGGAGCCAGAACTGGAGTGAGACTTTTGCAGCCGAGTTCAAAAAACGCCGTGGATATGATTTAATGCCTTACTTGCCACTACTGGCAGGCATCCCGATGGAAAGTGCCGAACGAAGTGAGAAGATTCTACATGATGTCCGCACAACGATAGCGGAACTTGTTGTGGATGTTTTCTATCAGGTATTGGCCGATTGCGCCAAAGAATATGATTGCCAGTTTTCTGCCGAATGTGTAGCACCTACCATGGTCAGTGACGGCTTGCTGCATTACCAGAAAGTAGACCTTCCTATGGGAGAATTTTGGCTGAACAGTCCTACTCATGATAAGCCGAACGATATGCTGGATGCCATTAGCGGAGCGCATATCTATGGCAAGAATATTATTCAGGCGGAAGGTTTCACGGAAGTACGCGGAACTTGGGACGAACATCCAGCAATGTTGAAAGCATTACTGGACCGTAACTATGCTTTAGGCATCAACCGCCTTTTCTTCCATGTATATGTTCATAATCCTTGGTTAGACCGCAAACCGGGTATGACTCTGGATGGCATCGGCCTTTTCTTCCAACGTGACCAGACATGGTGGAACAAGGGAGCAAAAGCATTCTGTGACTACATAACCCGTTGCCAATCATTATTGCAATACGGACATCCAGTAATCGACATAGCTGTCTTTACGGGTGAAGAAATTCCAAGACGTTCAGTATTGCCGGAACGTTTAGTTCCGTCTCTTCCGGGAATTTATGGTGCCGAACGGGTGGAAAGCGAACGTATTCGTTTGGCGAACGAAGGACAACCCTTACGTGTGCGCCCGGTAGGCGTAACACACTCTGCAAATATGGCCGACCCTGAAAAGTGGGTAAATCCACTTTGTGGATATGCTTATGATAGCTTTAATAAAGATGCGTTACTCCGTTTGGCAAAAGCAGAAAACGGTAGAATGACGCTGCCCGGTGGAGCCAGTTATAAAGTTTTGGTATTACCTCTTCCCCGCCCAATGAATCCGGAACCTGTATTATCTCCGGAAGTACAGAAAAAGATCAATGAATCTAAAGAGGCAGGTGTGTTGATCCCTTCTCTTCCTTATATGGAGGATGATTTCTCTGCATATGGATTAGAACGTGATATGATTGTACCGAAAGATATTGCATGGACACATCGACGCGGTGAACTCGGCGACATTTATTTCATTGCCAATCAGCAGGAAGAAACACGTACATTTACTGCAAGCATGCGCATCGACAGAAAACCGGAATGTTGGAATCCGGTAACGGGTGAAATGAATATCCACCCTGTTTATCAGATAAAAGGTAATCGGACGGAAGTTACCCTTACATTGGCCCCTAATGAATCTGTATTCATAGTATATCCCATAGAGAAAGCTAATGAAAGCAAAGGAAAGGAAGATATTCTGCAAAAAGTACAAAAGAGTAAAAATAGCCCGGCAAAAGAGTTGCTGGATATAAGTTTGGATGCAGAAGAATACACCGTAACATTTGTCGCTAACGGTCAAACAGTTACCCGAAAAGCCCTTTTCGATTGGAGTAAAGAAGATAACGAGCGGATTCGTTATTATTCCGGAACCGCTATCTATAAAACCACTTTCCCTTGGAAGTACAAAGAGCAGAAAGACCGACAGGTGTATTTGCATTTGGGAACAGTTTACAATCTGGCTACAGTTCGTGTGAATGGAATAGACTGCGGTACGGTCTGGACAGCTCCCTACCGGGCTGACATTACAGCAGCCTTGAAAAAGGGAACAAATGAGCTTGAAATCGAAGTAACAAACACATGGGCAAATGCACTGAAAGGGACAGATGAAGGGAAAGCACCCTTTGAAGGCATCTGGACAAATGCGAAATACCGGAAACAGGAGAATACATTACTTCCGGGCGGATTGCTTGGTCCACTATATTTGGAACAGAGTAATTAATATAACAACATAATAATGAGAAGTTCAAGATTCAAAATAAGCATTCTATTGACCGGTTTTCTGCTGGCTATATGCTTATCAACACGTGCAGAAGTAAAGTTGCCTGCTATTTTCTCTGACGGTATGGTAATGCAACAAAAGACAAACGCTAACCTTTGGGGAACAGCCACTCCCAACAAGAATGTAACAATAACTACCAGCTGGGACGGAAAGCAATATGTAGCAACAGCAGACAAGAACGGAGCATGGAAGCTGGCAGTCCCCACTCCCGAGGCAGGGGGCCCTTATACTGTAACCTTTGACGATGGAAGTCTCAAAACACTAAATAATATTCTGATAGGCGAATTATGGCTATGCTCCGGTCAGAGCAATATGGAAATGCCGATGAAAGGTTTTAAAAACCAACCTGTAGAGAATGCCAACATGGATATTCTTCACAGCAAAAATAGTAATATCCGCCTGTTTACAGTAAAACGTACTTCCACCATGATTCCTCAAAATGATGTAGTCGGTTCATGGAAAGAAGCAACTCCTGTCAGTGTCCGTGATTTTAGTGCGACAGCCTATTATTTCGGAAGATTAATCAATGAAATTTTAGAAGTCCCGGTAGGGCTGGTAGTAGCAGCTTGGGGTGGTTCTGCCTGCGAAGCATGGATGACTGCCGATTGGTTGAAAGCGTTCCCGGATGCAAAGATACCTCAATCGGAAGCAGATATAAAATCCAAAAACCGTACTCCGACTGTGTTATATAATGGCATGTTGCATCCACTGATCGGTATGACAATGAAAGGAGTGGTCTGGTATCAGGGAGAAGATAACTGGAATCGTGCCCATACCTATTCGGATATGTTTACTACATTGATTAACGGTTGGCGTGCCGAATGGAAACAAGGCGATTTTCCTTTCTACTACTGTCAGATAGCTCCATATGACTATAGTATCATCACGGAAAAAGGCAAAGAAGTGATAAATTCAGCCTATCTGCGTGAAGCGCAGGCGCAAGTGGAACATCGTGTATCTAACAGCGGCATGGCTGTACTGCTGGATGCAGGAATGGAGAAAGGGATTCATCCCGCAAAGAAACAGATTGCCGGAGAACGTCTGGCACTTCTTGCACTGACAAAGACATATGGTGTGGAAGGGGTGAACGGAGAAAGTCCTTATTATAAAAGTATTGAAATCAAAAACGATACCATAGTCGTTAGTTTCGAACGTGCAAATATGTGGATCAGTGGCAAGAACTGCTTTGAATCGAAAAACTTCCGGATAGCAGGCGAAGATAAAATATTCTATCCGGCTAAAGCATGGATTGAACGCAGCAAGATACTTGTAAAAAGTGATAAAGTCCCGCATCCGGTAGCTGTCCGTTATGGATTCGAGAATTATGTGGAAGGAGATGTATATTGTGACGGTCTGCCGTTAGGGTCTTTTCGTTCAGACGATTGGTACATTCCCGAATATAAAAAAGATTAGCTATGAGCTGAATTTGACGAATAGAATATGAATCGATTTTATCTGATTATAATAATGGTATTTGTTGGCGTGTCGGCTTTTTGTAGCCAGCATGCCAATGTCGTTTGGAACACTCCTAGTCGAAATTCCTCCGAATCTATGCCTTGCGGTGGCGGTGATATCGGCATGAATATATGGGTGGAAGAAGGTGATCTGCTGTTTTATGTAAGCCGTAGCGGTACATTCGACGAAAACAACTGCCAACTGAAACAAGGACGTTTTCGGATTCGTCTATCTCCCAATCCTTTGAAAGATGCAAAAGATTTCCGTCAGGAGCTAAAACTAAAAGATGGGTACGTAGAAGTATCAGCAGGAGGTACACGGATACAGTTGTGGGCAGATATTTTTCATCCGGTAGTTCATGTGGAAATAACCAATGCACAACCTTTGCAAACAAAACTCTCTTATGAGAACTGGCGATATAAGGAACGAATGATCAGAAAAGGAGAGGGGCAACAATGCTCTTACAAATGGGCACCTCCGAAAGGAACTGTTACCAACGCCGACTTTGTTTCTTTATCTTCCAAAAAGGAATTACCCGGAATGACGGAAGAGAGAAACTTGCTTCTATTCTATCACCGGAATCCCGAACAAACCGTTTTTGACATTGCTGTGGCCCAACAAGGAATGGAAAATGTGGAATCTCAAATGATGAATCCTTTAAAGGACCTAACTTTCGGTGGTTATCTTTTTGGAAATAATTTGGAATTTACGGATACAACAGACAGTATCTATGCCGGTACAGATTACCGTGCTTGGAACTTCCACTCTTCAAAGGCTTCTCGGAAAGAACAATTTTGCATCGTTCTGCACACAGACCAGACGGAAACGGTCGATCAATGGGAACAAGGCTTAAAAACTACTTTGCAAAGGATTGCCCCACAGGGAAAGATATCATCAAAAATTGTATCACAAGACAAAAAGCAGACCCGCGCATGGTGGAACTCCTTCTGGCAACGCAGCTTTATTGAAGCAATCGGAGAAGCAGAAAATAAGGATGGCAACGATGTAGAAGGAATCACCCGAAACTACACTCTTTTCCGCTATATGCTGGGCTGCAATGCCTACGGCAGTGTCCCTACCAAGTTCAACGGTGGATTATTCACCTTCGATCCTTGCCATATAGACGATAAACAGGCATTCACCCCTGATTACCGGAAATGGGGAGGAGGTACGATGACAGCACAGAATCAGCGACTTGTATACTGGCCGATGTTAAAAAGCGGAGACTTCGATATGATGCCCTCCCAATTCAATTTTTACAACCGGATACTAAAAAATGCAGAACTTCGTAGCCAAGTGTATTGGCAGCATGACGGAGCATGTTTCTGCGAACAAATAGAAAACTTTGGCTTGCCCAATCCTGCGGAGTATGGCTTCAAACGTCCGGAATGGTTTGACAAGGGATTGGAATATAATGCTTGGTTAGAGTATGAGTGGGATACCATACTTGAATTTTGCCAAATGATACTGGAAACCAAAAATTATGCAAATGCAGACATTACCCCGTATTTACCCTTAATTGAAAGTTCGCTGACATTTTTCGATGAACATTATCGGCAGCTTGCTTCCCGTCGAGGACGGAAAGCGTTGGACGGCAACGGACATCTGATCCTGTTTCCGGGTTCTGCCTGCGAAACGTATAAGATGACCAACAATGCCAGCAGTACAATCGCCGCTTTGCGGACCGTACTGGAAAACTATGGAAAGAAAAATGAAATGCTGAAAACAATTCCTCCAATTCCATTGCGATACATAGAGGTCAAGGATTCCTTGAATCCCACAGCACCTCCCGAACTGAAACAAACGATTTCTCCTGCTGTAAGCTGGGAACGAATCAACAACATAGAGACTCCGCAACTGTATCCCGTATTTCCCTGGCGCATTTATGGAGTAGGAAAAGAGAATCTGGAATTAGCCCGCAATACTTATTTCTATGATCCGGAGGCTATTAACTTTCGCTCTCATATCGGATGGAAACAAGATAATATTTGGGCAGCCTGTCTGGGATTGACCGAAGAAGCCAAAAGGCTATCTCTCGCCAAACTCTCAAACGGGCCACATCGCTTTCCTGCCTTTTGGGGACCGGGATATGACTGGACACCCGATCACAACTGGGGAGGTAGCGGTATGATAGGACTTCAAGAAATGCTATTACAGACTAACGGTAATCAAATACTCCTTTTCCCCGCATGGCCCAAAGAATGGGATATACATTTCAAACTTTATGCACCGGGTGAAACGACAGTAGAAGCAACCTTAAAGGATGGAAAAGTGACAGAACTGAAAGTATCACCGGAAAGTAGAAAGAAAGATATCATTATAATGATTGAGAAATAGAAAAAACAGGGCTGCGATTTCCAGAATATGATTACGCGAAGTAAAACCGTGAAATCTGTGCCTTTAAACATAGATAAACAATTAAATTATGAATAAAAAACTGTTTCCAATTTTATCAGCTTTTCTGTTGCTATTCTCACTGATAGAGAAAGGACAGGCAACAGAAACCTACCGTCCCGAAACATCGGTTGCCGGATTCATCCAGCTTCCCGGTAGCGGGCGACAAGTGTATAATTTCAATCCGGGATGGAGATTTTTCAAAGGAGACATTCATGGCGCGGAATCCGTCGACTTTGACGACCGTTCGTGGACGATTGTTTCCACTCCTCATACGGTAGAGTTGATGCCTGCCGAAGCTAGCGGATGCCGCAATTATCAAGGCCCCGCCTGGTATCGCAAACATTTCGTACTCCCTGCAGAAACCAAAGGTAAACGGGTACTGATCCATTTTGAGGCAGCTATGGGAAAACAAGTTCTTTACCTGAATGGAAAGCGTATTCAAGAGCATGTTGGTGGTTATCTCCCTTTTACTTTGGATCTGACAACCAATGGTATACAAGCAGGAGATTCTTGTCTGCTTGCCATTTTCGTCGACAATAGCAATGACAAATCCTTTCCTCCCGGTAAACCCCAATACACCTTGGATTTCGCCTATCATGGCGGCATCTACCGTGATGTGTGGATGATAGCCAAATCGCCAGTATCCATTACCGATCCACTTGACTCCCAAACCGTTGCAGGAGGCGGAGTATTTGTTCATTTCGACAAGATCAGCGAAAAGAGTGCACAAGTCTACGTAAATACAGAATTGCAAAATGATAATCAACATACCGAAACCGTTACTGTAGAAACAACCCTGACAGATGCTGATGGAAAGGTAATTAAACGAACTTCCGGCAAACTTTCTCTGAAATCGGGAGAAAAGAAAATAATCCGGCAACAGATAGAGGTAAAAAGCCCTAAGCTTTGGTCACCGGATGCACCTTATTTATATAAAGTCCAGTCGCGCATTAAAAAGGGCAATCAGTCTATTGATGGAGGCATTACACGTATCGGTATCCGTTTGGCGGAATTTCGTGGCAAAGATGGTTTTTGGCTGAACGGAAAACCTTTCGTTCAGCTGGTAGGAGCCAACCGCCATCAGGACTTCGCTTATGTAGGCAATGCTCTGCCTAATTCTCAGCAATGGCGGGATGCTAAACGTCTGCGAGATGCCGGTTGCACTATTATTCGGGTGGCACACTACCCCCAAGATCCTTCCTTTATGGATGCCTGCGATGAGCTCGGAATGTTCGTTATCGTAGCTACTCCGGGATGGCAATACTGGAACAAGGATGTGAAATTCGGAGAATTGGTTCATCAAAATACCCGCGAAATGATCCGTCGTGACCGTAATCACCCGTCTGTCTTGATGTGGGAACCTATTCTGAATGAAACCCGCTATCCACTCGATTTTGCCTTGAAAGCGCTCGAAATAACCAAAGAAGAATTTCCTTATCCGGGACGTCCCGTGGCTGCTGCCGATGTACATTCAGCTGGTGTGAAGGAGCATTACGATGTCGTTTACGGTTGGACGGGAGACGATGAAAAGGCAGATAAACCGGAACAATGTATCTTTACCCGTGAATTTGGAGAAAATGTGGACGATTGGTACGCCCATAACAACAATAACCGTGCAAGCCGTAGTTGGGGCGAACGTCCGCTGCTGATACAGGCACTTTCCCTAGCTAAAAGTTATGATGAGATGTACCGTACTACCGGCCAGTTTATCGGTGGTACACAATGGCATCCGTTCGATCATCAGCGTGGCTATCATCCTGATCCTTATTGGGGAGGGATATACGATGCCTTCCGCCAAAAGAAATATGCTTACGAAATGTTCCGTAGCCAATCACCCGCCAGCCTTCGGCATCCGTTGGCAGAATGTGGTCCAATGGTATTCATCGCTCACGAAATGTCACAGTTTTCTGACAAAGATGTAGTGATATTCAGCAACTGCGACTCGATCCGTCTTTCTATTTATGACGGAACAAAATCATGGACCCAACCTGTAGTACATGCCAAAGGGCATATGCCGAATGCTCCTGTTGTCTTTGAAAATGTATGGGATTTCTGGGAAGCACGCGGATATAGCTATACACAAAAGAACTGGCAGAAAGTTAATATGGTTGCCGAAGGTATCATTAACGGTAAAGTAGTATGCACACAAAAGAAAATGCCTTCCCGCCGGTCTACCAAACTTCGCCTCTATGCGGATACTCAAAAAGTTAATCTAGTAGCAGACGGTTCGGATTTCATTGTGATAGTTGCCGAAGTAACGGATGATAGTGGCAACGTACGTCGTCTGGCAAAAGAAAATATCGTATTCACGGTAGAAGGTGAAGGGCAAATCATTGGCGACGCTACGATTGGTGCCAATCCCCGTGCCATAGAATTTGGTTCAGCTCCTCTGTTGGTTCGCTCTACACGAAAAGCCGGGAAGATTAAAGTAAAAGCTCATGTACAATTTGAAGGAACACAGGCTCCGACTGCTGCTGAACTGGAATTTGAAAGCGTTCCTGCAGAACTTCCTTTTTGCTACGATGAAAAATACTGTACCAGTCAGGAAACATCTTCATCAACTCCGAAAACCGGTTTATCCAAAGATACAACCAAAGGTAAGGTACAACTGACAGAGGAAGAACGGCAGAGAGTGCTGGATGAAGTGGAGCGGCAACAGACTGAATTTGGAATAGAAAAATAAGTCTGTTCAAGAACCTCCGGTCGTCTTGAATGACAGAGATTAGCTATTAACCAAGTTAGATTAGTTAATAGCTAATCTAGTTTATTACCTGCTTATTTGAATTTTATTCGAAAAATAGTATCTTTGATGCAAGATCCATTTCCACTAATACGATATACAATGAAGAGACACTTCTTTTTGATATTTCTTTTTCTCTTGATTACGAGAATCTGTGCTTCTGCCTACCCTAACATGATTGTAGAACATTATACAGCCGAACGAGGCTTACCCAATAATATCGTCAATTGTACATTAAAAGGGCAAGATGGATTTGTATGGTTCGGCACTTGGTACGGATTATGCAGTTTCGATGGTACCAAATTCCGTTCCTATGATAATCATGACGGATTCTATTCCGCAGATATTCCTCCCCGTAAAATTCAACGTATTGTAGAAGACAGGAATGGATTCTTGTGGATCAAGACTATTGACCGCAAACTCTATTTGTTTGATAAGAAACATGAGAGTTTTCATGCAGTGTATGATGACGTAAAAGAATATTCTGAAAACATCCAGATTATCAAAATTCAGACAACAGAAGACGGAGACGTGTTGCTGCTGACCAAAGATAAGAGCCTGTTGCGTGCAAATACAGATTCAAACGGTAAAATCACCATGAAGCAACTGCACGATTCGCGTCCCAATGTCAACGTCTACGATTTACGTCTAAAGCATAATGTATTTTGCGAAACAGCCGAGTTTATCAATTGGATCGGTATGGATTATCAGATTCTTTCACTGCGGAAAGGCGAAGCTCTGAAAGATAAACCTGTCGACTTTATTCAAAAAAAAGTATCTGCCAACCCGGATCAGTTCACTTGTGCTTCGTACAATTCCAAATTTCTGTGGCTGGGAGATAAGAACGGGCATATTTATAGTGTCGATCCACAAAATGGAGTCGTCAACCGCTACGAAATACCGGATATCAAACAGTCGATTTCCAATATATTGGTCACAGAATCGGGATTAATGTATATTACTACTGTAGACGGTGCATACGAGTACAACATCGGTTACAAACAGTTGACGAAACTTCCATTCTCCATTGCAGGAAAAAAAGTAGGGATGATATTCAATGACAAGTATGATAAAATATGGTTTCAGGAAGGCAATCAGGCTTTGACATATTATGATCCTTTGAACAAAAGTAATCACCGTTTTGCTTTCCCTAACCAGAATGCTATCGGTAACTTTGAAAAACAGGATGCCGGTGAACAAGGTATGTTCTTCCTCACTCCCGGAGGAGAAATCCTGCTCTTTGACAGAGAGAAACTAGAAATGATCCGCATTAATCAATTGAAACCTTTTTCCGACGATCTTCCCGATCAGCTTTTCTTCCATCTATTGTTGGATAAGGATGGGATTCTTTGGTTAGCTTCTACAAGTAGCGGAGTGTATAAAGTCAATTTTCCCAAAAAGCAATTCCAGTTACTGACAGAAGTTTCTCCTGTTCCCGTTGGCACAGAAAAAGCGACTTCATGGAATCAGGGAATACGTGCGCTTTATCAGGCTAAGAATGGGGATATCTGGGTGGGTACTCGTTGGCAGGCACTGTACCGCTTGGATAGCAATGGACAGATAAAACAGGTTTTTACTGATAAGAACTATCTGGTAGGTGCCGTGTATCATATTATGGAGGATAAAGGAGGGAACCTGTGGTTTTCTACCAAAGGAAACGGGCTTGTCAAAGCCGAACCGGATATGAACTCGCCGCACGGTCTGCGCTTTACCCGCTATAAAAATGATCCTAAGAATCCGAATTCTATCAGTAACAATGATGTGTATTTCACTTATCAGGATAGTCAGGAACGTATCTGGGTCGGTTTGTTGGGCGGAGGTCTGAATCTGATTTCCAAAGAAAACGGAGCGATTGTTTTCAAGCATAAATACAATGGACTGAAACAATATCCCGCTTATGGTCTGTACATGGAAGTCCGCACGATGACGGAAGGTGAAGACGGGCGTATTTGGGTAGGAACGATGGATGGTCTGATGTCCTTTGACGGACACTTTACAACTCCCGAAGAAATTCAGTTTGAAACCTTTCGGCAAGTTAGCGACCGTTCCAATGTAGCTGACAATGATATTTATGTATTATACAAAGACTCTGACTCACAAATTTGGGTGAGCGTGTTCGGAGGCGGTTTGAATAAGCTGGTCCGTTATGATAAAGAGAAACATGAGCCGATCTTCAAATCTTATGGCATGCGTGAAGGGATGAATAATGACGTAGTCAAATCCATCGTTGAAGATAAAAACGGGAATTTATGGTTTACTACCGAGATCGGTTTGTCTTGCTTTAATAAAGCAACAGAGCAGTTCCGTAACTACGACAAATACGACGGTTTCCTGAATGTTGAGTTAGAAGAAGGCAGTGCGTTGCGTGCATTGAATGGAGATTTGTGGCTTGGTTCACGACAGGGAATTTTGACATTCTCTCCTGATAAACTGGAAACACAACATACCAACTATGATACGCGTATTGTAGACTTTAAAGTATCCAACCGCGATCTGCGTAGTTTGAATGACTGCCCGATTCAAGAATCTATCACATACACCGATGCGCTTCAATTGAAGTACAATCAGTCTATGTTCACGATAGAATTTGCCGCATTAAATTTCTATAACCAAAATCGGGTATCTTATCGCTACATACTCGAAGGATACGAGAAAGAATGGCATTATAACGGCAAAAACCGCATTGCCTCTTATACAAATGTACCTCCCGGAGATTATGTGTTCCGTGTTGAAACGATGGATGAAGCAAATCCTGAACTCGTTTCTACGTGCACGCTGGCAATCACCATTCTCCCACCATGGTGGCTGAGTTGGTGGGCAACTCTTATCTATGTCATTTTGGGTATTGCCGCACTCTATTTCGGTTTGCGACTGGCTTTCTTCATGATTAAGATGAAGAATGACATTTATATTGAGCAGAGAGTCTCGGAAGTGAAAATTAAGTTCTTTACTAATATCTCTCACGAGCTTCGTACTCCTTTGACACTGATAAAAGGCCCGATACAAGAATTGAAGGAGCGGGAAGAATTGTCTCCGAAAGGTCTGCAATATGTGGAACTGATGGAAAAGAATACGAATCAGATGCTACAACTAGTCAATCAGATTCTTGATTTCCGTAAGATTCAGAATGGCAAGATGCGCTTGCATGTATCATTGATCGACTTCAATGAAATGATAGCTTCTTTCCAGAAAGAATTCCGAGTACTTTCGGAGGAAAATGAAATCAGCTTCACTTTCCAGTTACCGGACGAACCGATCATGGTATGGGCGGATAAAGACAAACTGAGCATTGTTATCCGTAATGTCATATCGAACGCGTTCAAATTTACTCCTTCCGGTGGAAGTATTTATGTAACTACCGGATTGACAGATGACGGGAAATCATGTTATGTAAGGGTAGAAGATAATGGCGTCGGCATTCCACAAAGTAAACTGACTGAGATTTTCGAACGCTTTTCGCAAGGAGAAAATGCAAAGAATCCTTATTATCAGGGTACAGGCATTGGGTTGGCACTTTCCAAGGAAATAGTAAACCTGCATCACGGCTTAATCCATGCCGAAAGTCCGGAAGGGCAGGGGGCTGTGTTTACAGTAGAATTATTGTTGGACAAGGATCATTATCGTCCATCTGAAGTAGACTTTTACGTCGGTGATACACAAAGTACTCCTGCTGCCACAGGCAAGGATATGGAAATTGTCCAGGAAAAGGAACCGGAAGAAGAATTGGAAATTGATACTTCACTACCGACTCTTCTGCTGGTAGAAGATAATAAAGACCTTTGCCAACTGATAAAACTGCAATTAGAAGATAAATTCAATATCTACATAGCCAATAATGGAGTGGAAGGCTTGAAGAAAGTACATCTGTATCATCCGGACATCGTTGTGACTGATCAGATGATGCCGGAAATGGACGGACTGGAAATGTTACAATCCATCCGGAAAGATTTCCAGATCAGTCATATTCCTGTTATTATTCTGACTGCCAAAAACGATGAAGGAGCCAAGACCAAAGCTATTACTTTGGGGGCGAATGCCTATATAACCAAACCATTCAGCAAAGAATATCTGCTGGCACGGATCGAACAGTTGCTCGGCGAACGGAAACTGTTCCGCGAACGTATCCGTCAGCAGATGGAAAACCAGACGACAACGGAAGAAGACAGCTACGAACAATATTTGGTAAAAAAAGATGTGCAGTTCCTTGAAAAGATACATCAGGTAATTGAAGAAAACATGGACGACAGTGATTTCAATATTGATACGATTGCTTCCGGCATTGGTTTGAGCCGTTCGGCATTCTTTAAAAAACTGAAAAGCCTTACCGGACTGGCACCTGTCGACCTGGTAAAGGAGATTCGGTTAAATAAGTCTGTCGAACTGATTAAAAATACGGATTTGAGTGTTTCGGAAGTGGCGTTTGCTGTCGGGTTCAAAGATTCGGGCTACTATAGCAAGTGTTTCCGTAAGAAATATAATCAGACTCCCCGTGAATATATGAACGAATGGCGGAAAGGATAGAAATACCGATTACAAAATTCTTTCTTAATCGTCTTTTTTAAAAACCTATTAAGATTCGAAAGAATGAACAAGATTAAGAAAGTATTATCAGCATGGATGTTGGTTGCCTGCGTACTACCTGTGGCAGCTCAATATCCAGTAATCCCCGACTCGGCAAAAGAAAGAGGAGCAAAACAAGAAGCGGAGTTCGAACAAAAATCAAACGCGGCATGGGAAAAAGCCTTGCCGACAGTTTTAGAAGAAGCACAAAAAGGACGTCCTTACAAACCTTGGGCTTCCAAACCGGAAGATTTGATAAAAAGTAATATTCCGGCTTTCCCCGGTGCCGAAGGTGGTGGGATGTATACTCCCGGCGGTCGTGGAGGCAAGGTAATTGTGGTTACTTCTTTGGAAGATTCCGGTCCCGGTACCTTCCGCGAAGCCTGTGAAACCGGCGGTGCCCGGACCATTGTCTTTAATGTATCAGGCATCATTCACTTGAAGAGTCCGATCAGTGTACGTGCTCCTTATGTAACGATTGCCGGTCAAACTGCCCCGGGAGATGGTATTTGTATTACCGGGAATTCTTTTCTAATCGATACACATGATGTAGTGATTCGTCATATGCGTTTCCGCCGTGGTGCACAGGATGTTGCTTTCCGTGACGATGCAGTAGGAGGAAATGCAGTCGGCAACATTATAGTAGACCATTGCTCGGCAAGTTGGGGATTAGATGAAAATATGTCTATTTACCGCCATGTCTACAACCGGGATGAGAGTGGGCACGGACTGAAATTACCTACTGTAAATATTACCATTCAGAATTCAGTATTCTCAGAGGCATTGGATACGTATAATCATGCTTTTGGTGCTACTATCGGAGGGCACAATAGTATGTTTTGCCGTAACCTTTTCGCTTCCAACATCAGCCGTAACAGTTCGGTAGGTATGGACGGTGACTTCAATTTCGTTAATAATGTTGTTTTCAACTGGTGGAATCGCTCGGTAGATGGAGGTGATCATAATAGTTTATATAATATGATCAATAATTACTTTAAGCCCGGGCCGATTACTCCACTGGGAAAACCTATTTCTTATCGTATTTTGAAACCGGAAGCAGGGCGTGACAAGAGCAGACCTCTCTCTTTCGGAAAAGCTTATGTTAACGGAAACATTATTCATGGCAATGCCCAAGTGACGAAAGATAACTGGGATGGCGGAGTTCAGCTTGCCAATGAAGTTGATGCTGAAAAGTTCTTACCGCAAATCAGGGTGGACGAACCCTTCAAAATGTCACCTGTAACGATCATGGATACCCAAAAGGCCTACAACTTTGTATTGGATAATGTAGGTGCTACTTTCCCGAAACGGGATGCAGTAGATACACGTGTCATCAAGACTGTACGGACAGGAAAAGCTATTTATGTGAAAGATGCTCCGGAGCTTGTTTCTCCTTATGTGAAAAGACGTTTGCCGGCAGACTCTTACAAGCAAGGTATTATCACCGACATCCGTCAAGTAGGCGGACTTCCTGAATATAAAGGAGAAGCCTACCTTGATTCGGATGGTGACGGTATGCCGGATGCGTGGGAAATTGCCAACGGATTGAACCCGAATGATCCGACTGATGCTGTGAAGGACTGTAATGGAGACGGCTATACCAATATCGAAAAATATATCAACGGTATAGATACGAAGAAGAAAGTGGACTGGACAGATCTGAAGAACAACTACGATACATTATCCAAACGGAAAAGTTTGTTTTAACCGTATAGGTAAATGATCTTTCAGGATTGAATAAATAGAAAACAAAGTTTATTGTAATGAATATGCAATTAAGAACTATCCTTTTAGGATTACTGAGTCTAGGGTTTGTGCAGGGATATGCGCAAACCTTTGCTTTGCAGGTTAAGGATGACCGGATCACATACCTGGATGATGAACAGGGAAACCGGATTCTTGATTTCTCATACTGCGGTTACAAGAGTTCCGAACAGGATATTCCAGATGTTCGCAATACCGTGTTTGTATCTTGGACAGCGGGAGATAATACAGCACGTATTCAACGTGCTATTGACTATGTCGCCTCATTGGTTCCTGATGCTTCCGGTTTCAGAGGAGCCGTTTTATTGGATCAGGGAGAATTTTCATTATCCGAAAGTCTTCGTATAGCTGCCTCCGGCATCGTATTGCGAGGAGTGAATAAAGAGAAAACGATACTGCTTAAAAGGGGGGTGGACAGAGGTGTCCTAATCTATATGGAAGGGACAGATGATCTGAATACACTGGATACATTACAGGTTCTCTCGAAATATGTTCCCGTAAATGCAAGAACATTGGAAGTCGCTTCGGGTACTTCTTTGAGAAAGGGAGATCGGGTAATGGTGAACCGTCCCTCCGAAAAAGATTGGATTGCTTCATTAGGATGCGATATTTTCGGAGGAGGGATCGGTGCTTTGGGATGGAAAGAAGGGGATATGGATCTCTCTTGGGACAGAACTGTGACAGAAGTAAACGGTAATCAGATAACACTGGATGCTCCGCTAACAGTAGCGTTAAATGCTACATATGGTACTTCTACTGTCACCGTTTATCAATGGAACGGACGTATCCGGAATTGTGGTGTAGAGAACATGACCTTGATTTCCGACTACGATAAACGTTATCCAAAGGATGAGGATCACTGCTGGACAGGAATTTCAATTGAAGATGCAGAAGACTGCTGGGTACGCAGAGTAAATTTCAAGCATTTCGCAGGAAGTGCCGTCATCGTTCAACGTACCGGCTCCCAAATCACGGTTGAGGATTGTATCTCACGGGAACCTGTTTCTGAAATTGGAGGAATGCGCCGCTGCACTTTCTATACTTTGGGGCAGCAGACGCTCTTTCAGCGTTGCTATTCTGAACATGGTATTCATGACTTCGCTGCCGGATATTGTGCTGCCGGACCTAATGCTTTTGTGCAATGTGACTCGTATGAATCATTAAACTTCAGTGGCTCAATTGACGCATGGGCATGTGGCTTGTTGTTTGATGTGGTCAATATAGACGGCCATAATCTGAGTTTCAAGAATCTGGGACAGGATAAGAACGGAGCTGGATGGAATACGGCCAATAGTCTGTTCTGGCAATGTACTGCTGCTGAAATAGAGTGTTACACTCCGGCAAAAGATGCAATGAACCGTGCATACGGTTGCTGGGCACAATTCTCCGGCGACGGTGAATGGGCTCAATCGAATAATCATGTGCAGCCCCGTAGTATTTTCTATGCTCAGTTAGAGGAGCGTTTGCAAAAGAAATGTGCAGAACGTGCCCGTTTCCTGCCTCGAAATACAAGTGCAACAAGTAGCCCGACTGTTGAAGTTGCTATGGAATTGGCTAAAGAGGCTTATAATCCCCGTCTGACACTGGAGCAGTGGATTGAACAAGGAGCATTTGCTTCTTCGACAGCTACGACCGGACTGAAATCAATCGATGATATCAAAGAGAAGAAAATAATTTCGAATAAGAAGACATCGGTACAGTCCGGAGTGACTATTGTAGACGGACGTATCCAGATGGACGGTGCTTTGCTGGTAGGAGGTAGCCACACTACCCCTTGGTGGAATGGAAAACTTAAAACCAATTTTCTGAAAAAGGCAAGTCCTGCCATCACCCGCTTCGTTCCGGGACGTGAAGGGTTAGGACTGACAGACCGCATTGATTCCGTAATCGACTTTATGAAGCAAAAGAATATATTGGTATTTGATCAGAACTATGGACTTTGGTATGACCGTCGCCGGGATGATCACGAACGTGTCCGCCGCCGTGACGGAGATGTATGGGGACCTTTCTACGAACAGCCTTTCGGACGTAGTGGTCAAGGTACAGCTTGGGAAGGATTGAGCAAATATGATCTGAATCGTCCTAATGCATGGTATTGGTCACGCCTGAAAGAGTTTGCAGAAAAAGGAAACAAAGAAGGACTGCTGCTATTCTATGAAAACTATTTCCAGCACAATATTCTGGAAGCAGGTGCACACTGGGTAGATTGCCCGTGGAGGAGTAGTAACAATATTAATCAGACCGGATTTCCGGAACCCGCTCCGTTTGCCGGAGACAAACGAATTTTTGTTGCAGATATGTTTTATGATATCACTCATCCGGTTCGCCGCGAGTTACACAGACAATATATCCGTCAGTGCCTGAATAATTTTGCGGATAATCCAAATGTCATTCAGTTGACAAGTGCCGAATTTACAGGTCCGCTGCACTTTGTACAGTTTTGGTTGGATGTGATTGCCGAATGGGAAGCTGAAAGCGGCAAGAAAGCCAAAGTAGCATTGAGCACAACGAAAGATGTACAGGATGCTATTCTTGCCGATCCGAAGCGTGCCGCTGTAGTAGATATTATTGATATCCGGTACTGGCATTATAAAACGGATGGCATCTTTGCACCGGAAGGAGGGAAGAATATGGCTCCCCGCCAACATATGCGTAAAATGAAAGTCGGAAAAATCACTTTCACTGAAGCCTACAAGGCTGTCTATGAATATCGTCAGAAATTTCCGGAGAAAGCTGTTACCTTTTATGCACAGAATTATCCGGCGATGGGGTGGGCTGTACTCATGGCCGGCGGTTCATGTCCTGTAATTCCGTGCACAGATAAAGCTTTCCTGAAAGATGCAGCAATCATGGAAGTGGAAGAAACCAATACTGATGATTATAAGAGAATAGTAAAATCTGATATTGGAAGTATCATTTATTCCAAGTCCGGAACAGAAATTCCTGTTCAATTATCGTCCGGAAAGTATAGTCTAAAGTATATTCACCCCAGTTCCGGGAAGGTAACTACGATTGATAAATTACTTAAAATCAACGATGTATACACATTAAAAGTACCAGATAAGAAAGAAGGAATTTATTGGTTCCATAAACTTTAAAACAAAAAATCCCGTTGATGACTGATCAACGGGATTTTTCTATTTTATAGGTAATTTCTAACAAAAGAGTGTTATAAAACATGATACTTATTTTTTCAACCTACAAACCAGATTTTACCTGTAGTTGAGGTCAAGACTGCTTAGCTTTGCAACATCAAATCAATCGAATTAATGCTATGATGGAACAGACTAATAATTCAACCGAAACTTTACTCGCTTCTTTCCAAGCGGGAAATATGGCAGCTTTTTCGCAGCTATATGATTTGCACATCAACATTCTTTTTAATTACGGATTGAAGTTGACCATTGATAAGGAGTTGCTGAAAGATTGCATTCACGATATTTTCGTAAAGCTCTACACCAAAAAGGATGAATTAGGAACTATTGATAACTTGAAGTCTTATTTATTTATTTCATTAAAAAACAAGTTATGCGATGAACTTCGCAAACGTATGTATATGTCTGATACAACTGCAGAAGAAGTGAATGCAATAGCACCCACAGATGTAGAAGATGATTATATGGAAGAAGAACAACGCCAAAATGAGTTTTCGTTGGTGAAGCGTTTACTAGACCAACTTTCTCCTCGTCAGCGTGAAGCACTTACGTTATATTATATAGAAGAGAAGAAATACGAAGATATTTGCGAGATTATGAATATGAATTATCAGTCTGTACGCAACCTGATGTATCGCGGATTGACAAAGCTGCGTAGTCTGGCAAGTTAATTTTAGTAAAAAGGATAATTAGTTGAGTACATGTACAGGGTAACAGCGTCCTATTTATGTAAACGCTTAAAAAGGATGCAATATGTGCTCTAAGGTAAAGGATTTTTTGACGGATGATGATTTCATCAATTATGCGCTGGGTGTAACACCGGAAGCAGTTTCCCAATGGGAAACTTATTTCATGGAGCATCCGGAACAAATAGCAGATGCAGAAGAAGCCAAAGCAGTATTGCTGGCTCCGGCAGATGTTGCCTGCGATTTTTCACTGGTCGATAACCAGAATTTAAAGGATAGAATTGCTAGTAGTATAAAAGATTTTTCGAACATTTTGTAGTTAGATTAGATAGAAGTTAGGTTAGTTAAGGTTAGTAAAAGGATTGACGCAGTCTTTCACAATGGCTTGAGTGATCAAGTATTGTGAGAGACTGCGTTTTTATATTTATCTTATCATATGTATTCTTTTCGAATATCGAAGCCCTTACTAAAACTCACAATCAACACAATGCAACCACCCAATACACCAATTATCATATAGGCTATACGAATATCAAAAGCTTGTGTTATTGCACCGATAAGCAACGGTGCAATCAGTGAGCCTATAAAACTGATGCTCGACAGAATAGTAAGTGCAATGCTAACAGGCGTTTTTGATTTAGCTCCCACAAAGCTGTATAAAGTAGGTACGATACACGAAATTCCCAATCCGACAAGCATAAAGCCTAATGAATTGATAATGACTTTCATGACCATTGAATCAAAAGTATTGCCCAGTAAAGCGGAAATAAAGAAGCCGATACAAATAAGGCTGCCTGCCAATTGCAATACCTTCTTCTTTCCCCAAAGCTGATATGCGTAATTGGTCAGGAAGCGTCCTGCCGCCATCATTACCATAAATACCAGAAAGCCGATCTGCAATGATTTAGGGACATTGACTACCGATTCAAAATATACGGCACTCCAGTCGAACATAGCGCTTTCTACTATCAATGCGAATAATCCTACCAGCCCTAGTTGGAGAAGGAGTATTTCCGGCTTCCGAAATAGCAGACGGAACACATTGGGCGTTTCCACTTCGACCTGAGAAGCTGTTCCGGAGTTTGGAAGTGACTCCTCATCCTCTCGCAAGGTTGCTTCCTGTAGATATTTTCGCCCCGCCAATACAATAAGAAGAATGATAGCAGATATCAGCATATAATGCCAGACGGGAGCAACTCCCAACCATATCATAACAAAACCGATCAATGCGCCGGTACAGGCTCCCAAGCTCCATCCTCCGTGAAAAGTAGCCATAATTGTTTTGCCATACAAACGTTCCACTTCAATGCCTTGCGTATTGAATGATATATCGCATAAATTCCAGAAGACACCGAAACCAAATAGCAGGAAACCCAGCAAATAAACCTCATGAGCCAGTCCCACACAAAGCAAAGAAATAGCATAACCAAGAATGCTGACTTGTACCATCGTACGGCTACCTAGCCTGGAGACGAGATATCCTGCCAAAGGAATGGCCACGAACTTCCCTACAGGAATCATAAATAGAATCAGTCCCCAATAAAAAGCGTAATTGGCTGCAAAAACATCCTTAAAGTCAGGAATACGGCTTGCCCAACTTGCCATGCATAGTCCCTGAGCAAAGAAAAAGGTCAATATGGCAAAACGTATTTTCTCTTTCGGATATGTAAATTGGTTGTTCATGAGTTTCTTATTTTTATGTTCGCAAAGGTATTTAAATTTCGTATTCTGTCTTCTTTACCGATGAAGAAAATCAGCGATTAAGTATTTTCTTTCTGAAAATATGCAGGATTTAGGTGCTTGCTACTACTCTTTTTTGTACTTTTGCAGCCGATTTAAAAAATTCACATACATGAAGACAAGCGAATCTTTATTATCTATAGGTAAATTCATAGCAGAATATTCAGCTCATCTAATGGGAGCGGGAGTGCATACATCACGCGTTGTACGCAACTCCAAGCGTCTGGGAGAAGCCTTTGGCTTAGATGTTAAACTGGGAGTATTTCATAAGAATATTATTCTTACAATCATCGACAAGGAAACGAACGAAGCTTGCAATGAAGTAATAGATATCCCTGCACATCCTATCAGTTTCGAACATAATTCAGAATTAAGCGCCCTCAGCTGGGAAGCAGTGGATCATCATTTGTCGCTGGAAGAACTGAAAGAGAAATACAAAAAGATTATTTCCGCTCCGATGATGCATCCTCTTTTTGTCCTGATATTGGTCGGTTTTGCCAATGCATCATTCTGTAAACTGTTTGGAGGAGACCTGATTTCAATGGGAATTGTTTTTTCTGCCACTCTTACGGGATTATACCTGAAACAACAGATGCAAAAGAAGAAAATGAATCATTATATTATATTCATTGTCTCAGCTTTCGTCGCATCCTTATGTGCTTCTACCGCTTTGATTTTTGATACAACTTCCGAAATAGCTCTGGCAACCAGTGTACTATATCTCGTACCCGGTGTTCCTTTGATCAATGGAGTCATTGATGTCGTCGAGGGATATGTTCTGACAGGATTTGCCCGTTTGACAGAAGCTTCTTTGCTTATTGTCAGTATAGCTATCGGCCTTTCCTTTACATTATTAATGGTAAAAAACAGTTTAATTTAATATGGTAGCACTTGATATTCTTTCTGACGGTTTCTTTGCTGCAATAGCAGGTATCGGATTCGGCGCAATCTCCGATCCTCCTTTGCGTGCTTTCAAGATGATTGCGATATTGGCAGCATTAGGCCATGCGTGTCGTTTCTGCCTGATGACTTACCTAGGCGTAGACATTGCTACAGCTTCTTTATTTGGTGGTTTGGTAATAGGTTTCGGCAGCTTATGGCTGGGAAAGAAAGTCTATTGTCCGATGACAGTACTTTATATTCCGGCATTGCTTCCGATGATTCCCGGAAAGTTTGCCTACAATATGGTTTTCTCGCTTATCATGTGTCTGCAGACAGTGAATAAGCCGGAAATGCATGACAAGTATATAGAAATGCAGGAAATGTTCTTCTCCAATTCTTTGGTAGCAAGTACAGTCATTTTTATGCTGGCAGTAGGAGCAACATTCCCAATGTTTATTTTCCCACGCAGAGCCTTTTCGTTAACAAGACATTAATAAACTACTTTTATGGAGATTTTTTGGAGAACAATAGCATATTATAATTCGGCTACCTGGATTTTACAAATAGTTGTCATTCTGATAGGTATCGTGCTGACTGCATTACTCATCAAGAAACCACGTCCGTGGGTGAAGATGGGAATGAAGCTCTATATGATAGGACTTTATTCATGGATTTCTATTGTATATTACTATATATATTGCGAAGAACGTAGCTATAACGGAGTAATGGCGATGTTTTGGGGAGTAATGGCCATCATTTGGGTATGGGATGCCATTACGGGATATACCACCTTCGAACGTACGCACAAATATGACGTATTGTCCTACGTCTTGTTGGCAATGCCTTTCATATATCCTATGGTATCGTTAGCACGCGGACTTTCTTTCCCGGAAATGACTTCTCCGGTGATGCCTTGTTCCGTAGTTGTATTTACGATTGGTTTATTATTGCTCTTTGCTTACAAAGTAAATATGTTCCTGGTACTTTTCCTCTGTCACTGGTCATTGATAGGGTTGTCCAAAACTTATTTCTTCCAGATTCCCGAAGATTTTCTTTTGGCTAGTGCCACCATTCCGGGTCTGTACCTTTTCTTCAGAGAGTATTTTCTGAACAACCTTCATGCAGACACCAAACCGAAAGCCAAATATATAAACTGGCTTCTGATTACGGTTTGTGTCGGACTGGCTGTATTACTGACAACCACAATGTTTCTGGAACTGGTACCGAAAAACTGATTCGGAACAAAAATATATAAATACATAAAAGGTCGATAGTAACTGAAGTTGCTATCGACCTTTTATGTATTTCTGAATGATCTATTTAATGGCATAGAATAATCGTAAAGCATATTGCATCACCCTGTCCGGTAACCAGCTTTTACTCATCGCGAACAGAACCTGTACTACAGGGCCGACTTTAGTCCGGAACGGAGGATTCTTGCGAGCCACTATTTTACAAATGCTGGAGCCTAGTTTCCGAGGGTGACATCCATTGCGCTCTTCCTTCTCGATTATCTTTAATGAATTCAAAAAGCTCTCCCCATAATCCGAATCCTGTCGGGTCAATTCGGAGATATTACGATTGTCAGTGAATCCGGTATTGAAATCTCCCGGTTCTACCAGACAAACTTTGACATTGAAAGGGTGAACTTCTAATGCCAATGCTTCGCTGTAACCTTCTACTGCAAATTTAGATGCCGAATAAAATCCCTGATAGGGGATACCCATTACTCCACCGATAGAACTGATGTTGATTATTTTACCTTTACGCGCCTTGCGCATATAAGGAAGTACTGCTTTACACATATTGACCACACCAAAGAAGTTAGTGCTCATTTGTATGTCAACTTCCCGTTCGGTAGCTAATTCCAAAGCTCCGCCAATACCCATTCCTGCATTATTTATCAGCACATCAATCCGCCCCTGCTCGGAAATAATCTGTCCAATAGCTTGTTGGATAGATGAAGTATTGGTTACATCTACCACAAGCATTTTTACTTTGCCCATGTTTTCGGATGTTTTACGGCTCGTTCCATAAACGATATGTCCTTGTTCAGACAACATTTGTGAGGTAATCTTTCCGAACCCGGAGGATGCTCCGGTGATAAGTATGATTTGTGATTGCATATTCCTTTCTATTTGCTGCAAAGATAAAGAGAATATCTGAAAGTTTGATTTTTAGAAATCCGTATTCTAGAAAGATGCTTAGAAAGGATCAGTTTACAAAATTTGATTTTCTGAAAAAGATATTCTATCTTCGGAAAAAATAAAAATATGAGAAAGATACTTATGATCAATGTTTTATGCCTGGTTTCATTAACTACATTGCTAGGACAAACAGTAGAAAACAGAATAGCTCCTCCTGTAAACTACATTCGTGAGACATGTGACGAACATTCTTTTACCTCATATCTACGCCAACTGCCTTTACTTCCCAAAGGTAGCAAAGTACTACTTTACAACGGACAGGAAAAAAGAAATCAAGCTGCCGCATATGCCGTAATAGATATGGAAATAGGTAATCGTGATCTGCAACAATGTGCAGATGCGATTATGCGCTTGCGAGCAGAATATTTGTGGGCACAAAAAAGATATGGAGAAATTAAGTTTAACTTTACCAACGGCTTTCCCGCAGAATACAAGAAATGGGCAGAAGGAAACCGGATTAAAGTAAATGGAAATAACGTGCAGTGGTATACAGCGGGGGGAAAAGATTATTCTTATAAGACTTTCCGCAATTACTTGAATATGGTATTTACGTATGCCGGTACTGCTTCTCTTTCCAAGGAATTGCTGACCATTCCATATATGTCATTGCAACCGGGAGATGTATTTATTAAAGGAGGCTCACCGGGACATGCCGTAATCGTTGTAGATGTGGCAATTCATCCGAAAACAAAAAAGAAAGTTTTTTTATTGGCTCAAAGTTATATGCCTGCCCAACAGATTCACATTTTGGTTAACCCGGCAAACCACAACCTGTCTCCATGGTATGAATTGACTGAAACGGATAGCGGTTACCTTTACACACCTGAATGGACTTTTGAGAAGAAAGAGCTAAAAAGATTCAAATAAAAGATAATCTTACTATGATATCCGATTCGTTCCACCTAGGTAGAACTAAAGGGAGACCTAGGTGGAACGAACTATTTTCTGCATAGCAATCCATCATTAATAATAAGCAAAGTACAATAAGATCAAACAACTATAACCACTTTATCGTTAGCTGATTTTCGAATAAAGTGGTTATAGTCTTAAATAAATATCTATTTCTTCAATATTGTAGTCAACTCTTCCCGCCAGTCAGCCCCATTCTCCGGTTGAAAAGTTTCAAATCCGAGTTCTTTACCTATATGGATATTTGAACTTCCATCATCGACAAACATGGTTTCGGAAGGAATAATATTACAGTCTTTAATCATTAAGTCGAATATCTCCGGTGCCGGTTTAGTGTGTCCTAATTGGTAAGATAAATATAATTTGTCGCAATAATCATTCAAAGGTTTTCTCCTTGACGAAAATTCAGGACTACAGGCCCATGACATAACGAAAGGATTCGTATTACTAAGAAGATATACATGATAGGACTTCCGAAGTTCCAATATATAATCAAGTTTACGCAAATCCACTTCCTTGAAGAAGCCTAGCCATGCCTGCTTGGTTTCTTCCATAGTCAGTTCGCGTCCGCATAGGTCTCCAAGCTGTCTACGAAATTCATCGGCACTCAACTTTCCTTCTTCCAATTCCTGAAATATTCCAGTCTGGTGATATTTGTCTAAACGGGTATCGGCATCCGCCAATCCTATCTTGATAAATGCCTGAACTGCTTTATCGCGATCAATGTCTACAATTACTCCACCAAAATCAAATACAATGTTCTTAATCATGATATACAATTTTAATTTGCTACAAAGATACAGCTTATCTTCTTAATAAACAGCTGGTCACTTCCTTGATCTTTGTCAAAAAAAGCATGAGAACAGGTTGATTGGACTAATGAAATATGATGGTGACACTATCCCGTCGTGATGGTGTCACTATACTCATAGGATAGTGACACTATGAGAGTGGGATGGTGACACTATTTTTGTTGGACTTATGGAAGTACAAATACCAATTTATTTTTTATATTTGCAACTCCAACCATTTGTATGCAAAAATAAAAATAGAGTTATGAATAATCTTCGAATTTTATTATATGTAATTGCACTCTCTTTGGCCGCATGTCATCCAGAAGGAACCAATGTGAATCAAGGATTGGATAAAGCCGCCCAACTGATAGAACAAGACCCGGACACCGCTTCCTTCATTCTCGAGAATATTCGGGCGAATCAAATGAACGAGGCTCAACTGGCAGAGTACAATCTGTTATGTACCCAATTCAATGAAGACAAGAATATTCCTCATTCTTCGGATGAGCAAATCCGTCAGGCCGTTTCTTATTTCGTGCAGAACGGAGATGAATATCAGCAATCAAAAGCATACTATTATCTGGCTTGTGTAGAAAGTGACCTGGAAAGGAAAAAGGAAGCAGAAATTCATTTTAAGGAAGCGATCAAGTTGGCTGCTCTCACAGAGAAGTATGATTATATGGCTAAGATATGCAGACGTTGCAGCCTGTATTATCAGAAATACGGCAACTTCGACGAAGCACTGGAAATGGAAAGAAAAGCCTATGCCAGTCAATTAATGCTCAACGATACCAGCGGTAATTCAAGAACCATCCTTTCGTCTGCATTAGGAGTCTTCGGTGTTATGTCTTTGTTGCTCGGACTATTGTGGAGAAAAAACAAGAATGTCTACGCGCAATTAAATTCATTCAAAGATGAAATGCTGCGCAAAGATGTGGAATCGGATAAGTTAGCACTGCAATGTAACTATCTGGAAGAAAAATATCAGTCACTCCAACAACACATATACGAAAGTTCTCCTATTGTATCAAAAGTCCGGCAGTTGAAAGAACGGTCCGTTTTATCTTCTAAAGCCCTTTCATTCTCAGAAAAAGAATGGGGTGAATTATTACGGCTTCAAGAAGGAGTATATGGACTTGTATCCAAACTGAAGGAAATAAATCCCAGACTGACGGAAGAAGATTTGAGAGTATGTGCATTTCTGCGTGAGGGCATTCAACCTGCCTGCTTTGCAGATATCATGAAGTTGACGGTGGAAACTCTTACTAGAAGAATATCGAGGATAAAAACAGAGAAACTAATGCTTGTAAGCACGAAAGAATCGTTAGAAGATTTCGTAAAATCATTGTAGTCCGTATTTGTCCGGAGATATCTTAAAAACATTACTGTATATCAAATAATTAAAGATATCTATCGTCCGTATCCGTCCGGTTAAAAACACCAAAATAAACCTCTTGTTCTATAACTTTGCAAACAAAAAGTTACAGAACAATGAATTACTTATTATTTAAAAGATGGAATGATTTCAGTGGTTGGATGGTTTTTCTGATAGCAGCTTTTGTTTACGGAATGACCATCGAACCGACTGCCAGTTTTTGGGATTGTCCCGAGTTTATTTCGTGCGCAGAGAAGTTACAGGTGGGACATCCGCCCGGCGCACCTTTTTACATGTTAGTGGGAAATCTGTTCACTCAATTCGCTTCCGATGCTACTCAGGTATCACGCATGGTCAACTTTCTGAACGCATTGCTCAGTGCAGGCTGCATCCTTTTTCTTTTCTGGAGTATTACCCGTCTGGTCAGATACCTCTTAAAAGAAGAAAAAGGTGAGTTGTCTATAACAGATGTTATTATCATTTTGGGGTCAGGACTTGTCGGAGCTTTGGCCTATACATTCAGTGACACATTTTGGTTCAGTGCAGTAGAAGGGGAGGTATATGCCTTTTCTTCATTTCTCACAGCTTTGGTATTCTGGATGATTCTCCGATGGCAAGACGAATCGGATTCTGTCTGTGGAGACCGGTGGATTATCCTGATAGCCTATATTATCGGATTGTCTATCGGAGTACATTTGCTTAATTTGCTTTGTATTCCGGCCATCGTACTGGTCTTCTATTATCAGAAGTATCAAACGATATCACTCAAAGGAGTGATAGGTGCAATTACTTTGTCCGGGTTACTTATTGTACTGATTCTATTCGTCTACATTCCCGGTGTGGCTGATATGGGAGGGTGGTTCGAACTGCTTCTTGTCAATGTGCTGGGCTTTCCTTTCCAGTCCGGGCTGATTATCTTTCTGGCTTTGGTGGTTTTCTTGCTGATTGTAGCTATTTATCGTTTCAGGAAACGTATAATACATACTACTTTATGGTGCATGCTTGCATTAACAATGGGCTACACTACATATGCAGTAATATTGATCCGCGCCAGTGCCAATACTCCTCTGAATGAAAATGCTCCGGATAATATCTTCACGTTAAAGAGTTATCTGAACCGCGAGCAGTATGAAAGCGCACCTTTACTTTACGGGAGAACATACTCCTCCGAACCGGAGTATGTGCCCGAGGGTGACTATTATAAAGTAAAAACGAAAAAAGGGGGTGCTGTGTATCGTCAGGATAAGGAAGAAGGGAAGTATAAAATCATACGGCATAAAGAAGATATATGTTATACGCAAAATATGCTGTTCCCCAGAATGTGGAATGACCGGCTGGCTTCGTCCTACCAAAGCTGGTCGGGAGGAACCGATAAAGTTCCGACACAGAAAGAGAACCTGACTTATTTCATTACCTATCAGCTTAACTATATGTATTGGCGCTATTTCTTATGGAACTTTGTCGGACGGCAAAATGATATGCAGGGACATGGCGGACCGGAATATGGAAACTGGATCACAGGAATCTCCTGGCTCGATAATGTAAGACTTGGCGATCAGAAACTCCTCCCTGAATCTCTGCGCCAGAATAAAGGTCATAATGTATTTTATGGTTTGCCACTGATTCTGGGCTTAATCGGCATATACTGGCAATTAGTACGCGGAAAGAGAGGCAAACAGCAGTTTAGCATCGTGTTTTTCCTCTTCTTTATGACGGGACTTGCCATTGTGCTCTATCTGAACCAGACTCCCGGTCAGCCACGTGAACGGGATTATGCGTATGCCGGTTCGTTTTATGCCTTTGCTATATGGATAGGGATGGGAGCTGCCGGACTGTGTGATACGCTTCGCAAAAAGAAAAATTCAGTGCTTCCCATCAGTGTATCCATGTTGCTTTGCCTGCTGATTCCTGTGCAGATGGCTAGCCAGACTTGGGACGACCATGACCGAAGCAACCGATATACTTGTCGTGACTTTGGAGCCAATTATCTGATGACGCTTCCCGATAAAGGCCATCCGATTATATTCTGCAACGGTGACAACGATACTTTCCCTTTATGGTATAATCAAGACACGGAGGGAATACGCAGAGATGCACGTATCTGCAACTTGAGTTATGCGCAAACAGACTGGTATATCTATCAGCAGCAGTGCCCTCTCTATGATGCTCCCGGACTACCGATAAGCTGGAAAAAGGATCAATATCAGGAAGGTAAGAACGAGTACGTATCTGTCCGCCCGGAACTTAAAAAGCAAATAGAGGAATTGTATCAGAAACATCCGGAAGAAGCACGGGATAGCTTTGGGAACGATCCGTTTGAAGCAAAAAACATTTTGAAACATTGGGCACTCTCGGAAAAACAAGATTTCCACGTGATTCCCACCGATACCATAAGTATCGATATTGATAAAGAAGCAGTGCTTCGTTCGGGAGTCATGCTTCCAAAGTCTATCCGCCATCTGAAAGGAGAGGAGTTAAGAAACGCGATACCGGATAAAATCTATATCTCCTTAAAAGACATACGTGTGCTGACTAAAATGGATTTGCTCTTGCTGGAGATACTTGCCAACTGTAATTGGGAGCGTCCGCTGTATATTGCCATTTCCGTAGGCGAGGTCAGTAAATTGAAATTTAATGATTACTTTGTTCAGGAAGGACTGGCATTTCGTTTCACTCCTTTCAATTATCGTGTATGGGGAGATGCGGAAGGAGACAACGGATATGCAGTAGATATAGAGAAACTCTACGACAATGTCATGAATAGATATAAATATGGCGGACTGGATACTCCCGGGCTTTATCTGGATGAAACAACTTTGCGTACCTGCTATTACCATCGCCGTCTGTTTGCCCAGCTAGCCAAAGAACTGATAAAGCAGGGTGACCATGTACGTGCCCGAAAGGTTCTCACTTATGCAGAGCAGGCTGTTCCGGCTTATAATGTCCCCGAGATATACGAAAGCGGTTCATTTGATATAGCAACCGCTTATGCCGCACTAGGAGAAAAGACAAAAGCCGTCACCTTATTCAATCATCTGATAGCCGAATCGGAAGATTATATAAACTGGGCATTTTCATTGGGAAATGGCCGAACAGGAATGATGCAGAATGACTGTTTATACAAATTCTGGCAATGGAATGCGTACAACGAACGTATGAAAGAGATAGATAAAGAATCTTATGAAGCAAGCAACCGGCGATTTGAAGAAAAGTATGCACTATTCACTCAAATAATAAATAATAGAAATTAAAAACATGGAACCGAAAATAATGAGACAAAAAGAAATGAAAACAGTATTTGGCAAAAGAAACTATGTTATTTTATCCATAGGTTCGATACTGGTTATTATAGGATATATATTAATGAGCGGCAAAGGGAGTACCCTTGCCGCATACAATCCTGATATCTTTAGCGACCTGCGTATACGCGTTGCACCCGTCATATGCTTAATCGGATATCTTCTGAATGGCTTTGGCATTATTTACCATCCTAAGCAAGATCATTCCAAACTGAGTCAATGATCATCAGTCTTTCAACAGAGGTAGCTGATCAAGCATATTTCTAAGCTTGATCGCTACCCGTGGCATAAGCTCGGCAACCGTAAGATTGGAGGCAGAAGAAAAAGGTTCATAAAGAAAGGTTGAAAAAAGAATAATTCGTTTGGATACATCTTAATAATTCAAAAAGAGTATCTTTACAAAATAAATAATTACTTCTTTTGTCCTCACAAAATACGAAAGCTTGGATAATATGAATAATAGTATTGACATAAAGACACTGGAAGCCTTTCAGAATGGTAATCATAAGGCTTTCGAGACCGTTTTTATAGCCTATTACAACAATACCAAAGCTTTCATCGACGGATATATAAAATCAGAATCGGATGCAGAAGAACTAACGGAAGACTTGTTTGTCAATCTTTGGATCAACCATAGCTCTATCGATGCTTCCAGATCTTTTAACGCTTATCTGCATACCATTGCAAGAAATGCAGCGATAAACTATTTGAAGCATAAATACGTACATGATACTTATCTGAATAATAATCAGGAAATAGAATATAGTTCCACTTCGGAAGAAGACTTTATTGCAAAAGAACTCGGCCTCCTGATAGATGAGCTAGTTGAAAAGATGCCGGAACAGCGGAGAATGATTTATACATTGAGCCGTAACGAAGGATTGAGCAATGCTGAAATAGCAGAACGTCTGGATACGACCAAAAGAAATGTTGAAAGCCAGCTAAGTCTGGCTTTGAAGGAGATACGGAAAGTGATTTCATGTTTCCTGATGTCTTTGTTATAATTCTGAGACCACATTATTATCACTTTTCGGAAAAAATATCAATTTTCTTATTGAGCTTTTTACTGTCAGGCTGTATATATAGTAAAGTACAGCTAAATGGAAAAAAGTAATATCAACAGAATTATCAGAAAGTTTCTTTCCGCCCGTTTTTCTCCCGAGACAGAGGAAAAAGTACAGAAGTGGATTATTGAAGATAAAGACATAGAGGCAAAAGAAAAAGCCTCACTGGAGTATTGGAATGAACTGGATGTAAAATCCGATCCGGGCACCTATTCCGCATTGGAACGGGTAAATCTAAGAACCGGATATAATAAGGAACATCTTGAGAACATTGTTTCATATCAAAAATTCACCCGTATTGCCGCGCTTATCATTCCCGCTCTGATGCTTGCGGGGGGGATACTCTATTACATGCCTTTTAAGAATGAAATGATGGAGATATCCACCGCATATGGAGAACAAAAGCGGGTGGTTCTGCCGGACAGTTCCGAAATATGGCTCAACGCAGGAAGTACAGTTACTTTTCCGGAAGTTTTTGCAAACGACAAACGACTTGTAACTCTCGACGGTGAAGCCTACTTTACAGTAAAGAAAGATACTACCAAGCCTTTCGTAGTAGAAACTTCGCAGCTTTCAGTTAAAGTTCTCGGTACAAAATTCAATGTAAAAGCCTACTCCAATGAGGCAAAAGTCACGACCACCCTGACAAGCGGCAAGGTAGAAGTCAATGCTCCATCCCGGCATCCGCATATACTTCAGCCGAATGAACAACTGACATACGATAAAGAGACTTCAGACATCCGGATTACAGAAGTAAACACGAGTGAAACAAACAGCTGGATGACAGGAAAACTCATATTTATCAATGCTACAGCCCAAGAAATATTCAGCACCTTGGAAAGACGCTATGATATTGCAATTGAGAGCCATTCGATGCATATTCCCGCATCCAAACGATATACCGTCAAATTTCTGAAAGGTGAAAGTAAGGATGAAATGCTGAATCTATTAGCAGACATCATTGGATTTACTTATCAGCAGAATGGAAATAAAATAGTATTAACCCAACAATAAAAAAACAGCCTATGAAGAAAAAGAACTGGGAAGCAGCTTGAGACCCTCTACCCAGTTCTGAAATGTCTATCCTCATTAAACAGCGAAGTAAAATGAAGTATCAACATACAAATATATAATAATGGATCGAATAAATGCTAATAAAAAGCTAGATAAGATGATCATTCTTTTGTTTTTTTCTTTTCTGTCGTTAACGGCTATTCCGCAAAATGCAGAAAAGAAAATCACAATCCAAAATAAAAACATATCCCTAAAGGAAGCTTTCGAACAAATAGAATTACAGACCGGATACAGCATTGCTTATGAACAATCCGATCTGGACCTGAGCAAGAAACAATCTCTGTCGTTAAAATCCGCAAGCATTGATAAAGCAATGGAGCAAGTATTGAAAGGGACCGGATATACATATAAGATCAAAGGATATCATATCATTATCTCCTTATCGGAAAAGAAACCTAAAATGACCAATGAAAAGACACAAAAACTAACGCAAACCATAAGAGGAATCGTTGTGGATTCCAAAACCAACACTCCAATAGAATACGCTTCTGTCTGCATAGAGGAAGATCCTTCCTACGGTAGTTCTACCGATAGTCTGGGATACTTCCGAATTCGTGATGTTCCGGTAGGACGTTATAATATACTGGCATCTTTTACTGGCTACAATACCCGTATTATCAGCGAGGTATCGGTGAGCTCGTCCAAAGAAGTGTATGTAGAAATTCCCATTGACGAGAATATTCAATATCTGGCAGAAGTCCTCGTAAAACCGGAAATAAAGAAAGACCGGACGATCAATCCGATAGCTATCACAGGCGGACGCATGATCAGTATGGAAGAGGCGGGACGATTTGCTAATGGATTTGACGATCCGGCACGACTCAGTGCAGCTTTTGCAGGAGTAGCAGGAGACATCGGTACCAATGCAATTGCCATCAGAGGAAACTCCCCGCAATTCACACAATGGAGGCTGGAGGGCATTGAGATTCCTAATCCTACACATTTTGCCGATTTAGCAGGTTTGGGAGGAGGGTTCTTATCAGCTTTGAGCACACAAATGATTGGAAACTCCGACTTTTACAACGGAGCTTTCCCTGCCGAGTACAACAATGCGCTATCCGGCGTTTTCGATATGCACCTGCGCAATGGAAATAATCAGAAGTATGAACACGCTTTTCAAGTCGGGCTGATGGGAATTGATTTAGCCTCAGAGGGGCCTATCAATAAAAAGAGAGGTAGTTCTTACCTTGTCAATTACCGGTTCTCGACTACATCGCTGGCTTCCGCCGATGACTTGAATCTCAAATATCAGGATTTAGCCTTTAAACTGAATTTTCCTACTTCCCGGGCCGGTACCTTTTCTATCTGGGGATTAGGCTTGATTGATAGAAATAAAGAGAAGCCACAAGATCGCTCGGAATGGGAAACGATGGCAGACCGACAGTCGGGAAAAGATGAACTTGAAAAAATGTCGGGGGGACTGGTACACAAATATTCTGTTAATGAAGACACGTATATTCGTTCTTCTTTATCTGCCACCTATTCCAGAGATCACACAGTGGTCGATCAACAAACGGATGACAAGCAAGTTCCGGTGGCAGATATCCGAAACAGCAGGTGGGATCTTATTTTTAATTCATATCTGAATATGAAATTCAGTCCGAGGCATATCAATAGAACAGGAGTTACCATCACGCAGCTTAACTATGATCTCGATTATCAGGTCAGTCGTTATTTTGGTTTGAACAGACCTATGGAACAAATTTCAAAAGGTAATGGAAAAAGTACCGCCATCTCGGCATATAGCAGTTCGGTTATCAACTTGAATAATAATCTGACAACCAGCTTAGGAGTTACAGCTCAGTATTTTACTTTAAACAATAACTTTTCAATAGAACCACGGGTGGCTTTGAAGTGGAAAATAAATCCGAAACAATCTTTAGCATTAGCTTATGGTCTGCATAGCCGTAGGGAAAAGCTGGATTATTATTACGTGGAAAAGGTTGTCAATGGTAAGAAGCTGTCAAACCGATATATGGATCTCTCCAGAGCACATCATTTCGGACTTACTTATGACTGGAACATAAATCAAAACCTGCATTTGAAGGTAGAACCTTATTTCCAGTATCTATTTCACGTGCCGGTAGAGGAAAAATCCTCTTTCTCAGTCATTAACTATGAGGAATTTTACTTAGACAGGATATTGGTAAACACCGGGAAAGGCAGAAATTACGGAATAGACATAACACTGGAACAGTATATGAAGAATGGATTCTACTATATGATTACAGGTTCTTTATTTAAATCGAAATATAGGGGAGGAGATAACGTTTGGCGAAATACAAGGCTGGATAAAGGTTATTTGCTGAATTTACTTGCCGGTAAAGAATGGATGGTCGGCAAACTTAAACAAAATGTATTAAGCCTTAACGGACGATTATATTTTCAAGGCGGAGGACGATATACGCCTGTAAATAAAGAAAGAAGTCAGGCCGAACACGACATTGTTTTTGATGAAACTCAAGCATACAGCGAAAGATTCAGTCCGTCTATTAATGGAGATGTTTCCTTTAGTTTCAGAATAAATAAAAAGGTAGTATCCCATGAATTCTCTGTAAAAGTCTTAAATGTAGGTATGCGTACCGGAATGCACTTCTACCAATATAATGAGAAAACCAATGAAATAGAAAAGAAGGACGGACTCGGCATGATACCTAATATAAGCTATAAGATTTATTTCTAGGCAATAGGATATCTTATCTCTGGATTCAGTTGAAGGCTTATCCTTCATGAGATGACTCTCATGAAGGATAAGCCTTCAACCTTTTTCGGTAATTGTGGTATAACAATCTGTAATATACCATCATCTTGTCTAAATACCTGTATATTTGCTACGTAAATAAAATTAGTCATTCATTATATGCGTATCATCAAGAAATTTAGAATCCGTATGATCATAGGAAGTATATTAGGTATAGCACTATTGCTGGTGGTGACAATCTTTGTCTTTATCAACCAGCCCAGTTTTGGCAGAACTCCCCGCGGCGAACGTCTGGAAAGAATAAAACAATCTCCCAACTATAGAAACGGGGAGTTCCAGAACCTTCATGAAACAACTTTAATGACCTCGGACAGAGGGCGGTTTGCAGGTATTTTAGAATTTCTTTTCCGAAAGATAGAAGGTCTGCGCCCCGACCAACCTGTAAATGCAATAAAAACAGACCTCCGACAAGTCGGACGGGACAAAGAAATGCTGGTATGGTTCGGGCATTCATCTTACCTGATTCAGACAGGAGGAAAACGAATACTAGTAGATCCGGTATTTTGCATGGCTTCCCCTGTTTCTTTCGTCAACAAACCTTTTAAAGGCACCGACATTTACAAACCGGAAGGCATGCCGGACATTGATTATCTGATCATTAGCCATGACCATTGGGATCATCTGGATTATAACACTGTAAAAAAACTGAGAGACAGAATCGGAACTGTCATTTGCCCTTTAGGTGTAGGCGAACATTTTGAATATTGGGGATTCGACAAAAAACAGATTGTGGAACTTGATTGGGACGAAGATTCAAGTCTCGAAGCTGGTTTCAAGGTCTACTGTTTGCCCGCCCGTCACTTTTCCGGGCGCGGTCTTTCTTCCAATCAGTCGTTATGGGCTTCTTTTTTACTGCAAGCTCCTTCACAGAATATTTATATCGGTGGAGATGGAGGATATGATACTCATTATGCGGAAATAGGTGAACGCTTCCCCAACATCGATCTTGCAATTCTTGAAAACGGCCAATATAATGAAGAATGGAAATTAATCCATATGATGCCGGAACAAATGTCACAAGCAGCTAAAGACCTAAATGCGAAGAAGATCCTTACGGTACATCATTCAAAATACGCATTAGCCAGACATCCTTGGGATGAATCTTTGCAAAACGCAGAGAATATGCGAAACCATGATTCACTGAATGTACTGATTCCGGAAATAGGAGAAATTGTCAAATTAGAATAGAAATATCAGTCAGAACTGCAATTATCTGATTCTGAAAATTTCATAATCTGTAATATTGGTATAACTTTCTGTAATTTATATAGTGTGATAACAAATCACTCTGCTTAAATTTGCATCGATAAAAAGACTAAAATTCGATTCGGATATTGAAAATAATATTGGGATATAACTACTATAAATTGATAATTTAATAAATTTATGCTGCGTACTATCAGACTTACAGCCGCAATCGTGTGTTTTGCACTTATTACCTTACTGTTCCTTGATTTTACGGGAACGCTTCACACATGGTTCGGATGGCTGGCGAAAATTCAGTTTCTGCCGGCAGTATTAGCCTTGAATATAGGTGTTGTACTACTCCTTATTGTACTTACGTTATTGTTCGGGCGTATTTACTGCTCGGTCATTTGCCCGTTAGGAGTATTTCAAGATGCGGTTTCGTGGATTTCCGGCAAACGGAAAAAGAATCGTTTTCGTTATTCTCCGGCTTTAAGATGGCTTCGATATGGAGTGCTGACCGTGTTTGTCATTGCCTTAGTTGCCGGATGGAACACTTTTGTAATCCTATTGGCTCCTTATAGTGCTTATGGGCGTATGGCTTCCAGCCTGTTGGCACCATTCTGGCAATGGGGTAATAATCTTATGGCATATTTTGCCGAACGGGCAGAAAGTTATGCTTTCTACGAAGTGGATATGTGGATGAAAAGTCTTTCAACACTGATCATTGCCATCATTACTCTCGTCGTTCTTTTTATCCTGGCATGGCGGAACGGACGTACTTATTGTAATACGATTTGTCCTGTCGGCACAATATTGGGATTTATCTCACGATATTCAATCTTCAAACCCGTAATTGATACGTCTAAATGTAACGGTTGCGGGCTGTGTGCACGTAATTGTAAAGCATCCTGCATCAATACAAAAGCTCACGAAATTGATTATAGCCGTTGTGTAGCTTGCATGGATTGTTTAGGGAAATGCAAACAAGGGGCTATCAGATACACAAGACGAATTCCGAAAAAAGAATCGGCTACAACAGAAACAGTTCAGGTTAAATCAGTCACCGCAGAACAAGTGAACAATGCCCGCCGTAGTTTCCTTTCCGCATCTGCTGTCGTTGCGACTACTGCCGTACTGAAAGCACAGGAAAAGAAAGTAGACGGAGGTCTGGCAGCCATCGAAGACAAGAAGATTCCCAATCGGGAAAATCCGATTTATCCTCCAGGTTCATTGAATGCACGTAATTTTACCCAGCATTGTACTGCATGTCAGTTATGTGTTTCCGTCTGCCCCAATCAGGTATTGCGGCCCTCCGGTAATCTGGTTACTTTAATGCAGCCGGAAATGTCCTACGAACGTGGTTATTGCCGTCCGGAATGTGCAAAATGTGCGGAAGTATGTCCTACGGATGCTATCCATCTGACCAGCCTCGCTGAAAAATCCGCTATTCAGATCGGACATGCAGTATGGATTAAAGAAAACTGTATACCGCTGACAGACGGAATGGAGTGCGGCAACTGTGCCCGTCATTGTCCGGTTGGTGCTATCCAAATGGTAGCTTCCGATCCTGATAATGAGGATTCATTGAAAATTCCGGTAGTAAACGTCGAACGGTGTATCGGTTGCGGAGCTTGTGAGAATCTTTGTCCGTCCCGGCCTTTCAGCGCCATTTATGTGACCGGGCACCAGATGCACAGAATTGTATAATCTAAATCAGAACAAGATTATGGAAGAAAAAAATAAAAAAGACATAAACAGAAGAGATTTCATAAAAATCGTGGGTATCAGCGCAGCTACATCAACAGCCATATTATACGGATGTTCTCCCCGAAAAACGTCTTCTTCAAGTAGTGTTACAGCGGAAGGAGAGGTACCCACCGATAAAATGACATATCGCACCTCTCCAACTACAGGCGACCGTGTTTCACTTTTAGGATACGGCTGTATGCGATGGCCACTCAAACCGTCTCCCGATGGTAATGGTGAAGTCATCGACCAGGATGCCGTGAACGGACTGATAGATTATGCTATCGCTCACGGAGTAAATTACTTCGATACATCTCCGGCATATGTGCAAGGTTTTTCGGAGAAATCAACGGGCATTGCATTAAGCCGTCACCCACGCGACAAATACTTCATAGCTACCAAACTGTCCAATTTCTCTCCGGATACATGGTCGCGCGAAGCTTCACTTAAAATGTATCATAAATCATTTGCAGACCTTCAGGTTGACTACATTGACTATATGCTGCTTCACGGCATCGGCATGGGTGGAATGGATGCTCTCAAAGGACGGTATCTGGACAACGGAATGCTTGACTTTCTGATCAAAGAGCGAGAGGCTGGTCGTATCCGGAATCTTGGCTTCTCCTATCATGGTGATATTGAAGTATATGATTATCTGCTTTCCCGGCATGATGAAATAAAATGGGATTTTGTGCAGATACAGCTTAATTATGTAGACTGGAAGCATGCGAAAGAAACAAATGCCCGAAATACCGATGCCGAATATCTGTACGGAGAGTTACACAAAAGAGGTATCCCGTCTATTATCATGGAGCCGCTTTTGGGAGGTCGCTTATCTAAGTTGAATGACAACCTGGTAGCACGACTCAAACAACGGAGACCTGAAAGTAGCGTAGCTTCATGGGCCTTTCGTTTTGCCGGGTCGTTCCCCGATATACTGACTGTATTAAGCGGTATGACTTATATGGAACATCTGCAAGATAATCTCCGTACCTATTCTCCGTTGGAACCGCTTACTGATGAAGAAATGGATTTTCTGGAAGATACGGCGCAGTTAATGCTGAAATACCCCACTATTCCCTGTAATGACTGCAAATATTGCATGCCATGCCCGTATGGACTGGATATCCCGGCAACACTGTTACATTATAACCGTTGTGTCAACGAAGGTAATGTGCCTAAAAACAGGCAGGATGAGAATTATGTCAAAGCCCGTCGTGCCTTCCTCATCGGATATGACCGTAGTGTACCTAAACTCCGGCAGGCAAGTCATTGTATCGGATGCAATCAATGTGTACCGCATTGTCCGCAAAATATCGATATACCCAAAGAACTGCATCGGATAGATCAATTTGTAGAACAACTGAAACAAGGAACTTTATGATAGAAGAATTAATAGACTTATTACACTCGGGAGGATATTCCTGCGCGATTGCCAACAGAGATATCATACGCACTTTTACTCAACGTGGAGTGGCTGATTTGTATGATTTGCTGACACAGGAACCGGATTTCCTGAAAGGAGCGTTGATTGCTGATAAAGTGGTAGGAAAGGGAGCTGCCGCCCTGATGATTTTGGGTGGCATAAAGGAACTCCATACAGATATAATCAGTTCAAAGGCTTTGGAACTGTTTCAGGATTCAGATATAAAGGTCAGTTTCATACAGGAAGTACCTTTTATCTGGAATCGGGACCATACAGGCTGGTGTCCGGTAGAAACAATGTGCAGTGAAGAAAAATCTGCAGAAGCTATATTACCTTTGATTCATAACTTTCTCAAAAGAATAAGAAGTGGCAGGAAATAACAGAAGAAATAAAAATACGGAATAGAATATGAAAAGAATTGCAACATGTCTGTTTTTGTTTAGTAGCCTGCTATCTACTTCCGGAATGGCTCAGAGCGGAAAAGACACTACACAACTCAGAAGAAACTATATCATTGATGAAGTCGTAGTCACCGGAACACGTAATGAGACAGATATACGTCACCTTCCGATGACCATTTCAGTAGTTGGCAGACAACAAATAGAGAAAAGATATGAACCTTCACTTTTGCCATTATTGACAGAGCAAGTCCCCGGATTCTTTACTACCAGCCGCGGTATCATGGGATATGGTGTATCTACAGGTGCGGCAGGTGGTATGAGCCTGCGTGGTATCGGCGGTAGCCCGACGGCAGGTTTATTGGTCCTGATTGACGGGCATCCTCAATATATGGGATTGATGGGACATCCGATAGCGGACGCCTATCAATCTATGATGACAGAGAAGGTGGAAATATTACGAGGACCTGCCTCGGTACTTTATGGTTCGAATGCGATGGGCGGAGTCATTAATATCGTCACTCGCAAACAACAGCAAGAGGGAGTGAACACAAATATGCAAGTTGGGTATGAATCATACAATACGTTACAAACAGAGTTTTCCAACCGAGTAAAAAAAGAACGCTTCAGCAGCATCGTTACCGGCTCTTACAACCGTACCGACGGTCATCGTCCCGATATGGAGTTCGAACAATATGGAGGATATGCCAAGTTAGGCTATGACTTCAGCAACTCCTGGAAACTGTGGGGGGATGTGAATGTAACTCATTTCAATGCTTCCAATCCGGGGACGGTACAAGTTCCGCTTATCGACAATGACTCACGTATCACTCGTGGTATGACTTCATTTGCGTTGGAGAACAATTACGAAAAAACGGCAGGTGCCTTAAGCTTTTTCTATAATTGGGGACGACATAAGATAAACGATGGATATAAGACAGGAGAACAACCACAGGCATCGCACTTCAATTCTAAAGATAAAATGTTCGGCATCTCTTGGTATCAGAGTGCAACTTTCTTCACAGGCAATCGCCTGACAGCAGGCTTTGACTATCAGCACTTCGGTGGCGAATCATGGAACAAGGTAGTTGCTACCGGAGAACGGAAACCGGGCGTAGACAAGCAAATGGACGAGTTTGCGGGATACGTTGACTTCCGTCAGGATATAAATAGCTGGCTGTCGCTGGATGCGGGCATTCGTGTAGACCATCATTCACATGTAGGTACGGAATGGATACCCCAAGGAGGGCTGGCCTTTCATCTTCCGGAGAATGCGGAACTGAAAGCAATGGTAAGCAAAGGATATCGCAATCCGACTATCCGGGAAATGTATATGTTTGCTCCTGCAAACCCGGAACTGAAACCGGAAAAACTGGTGAACTATGAACTTTCCTATTCTCAACGATTATTGGAAGGAGCGTTATTCTATGGAATGAACCTGTACTATATCAATGGTGATAACGTAATTATGAGCAATGGCCTGACACCTCCACTAAATGTCAATTCCGGAGAAATAGAGAATTGGGGTGTTGAAGCAAACATCGGATATCGGTTAAGCTCCCACTGGAACGTGAATGCCAACTACAGTTGGCTGCATATGGAAAATCCGGTTCTTGCCGCTCCGGAACATAAATTATATGCAGGTGCAGATTATGTCAAAGGACGTTGGACCGTATCAACCAGTATACAATATATAAAGGGACTTTATACATCTGTCATCATTAATAATAAAGGTGTTGAGCAACAGGATAGTTTTGTTCTGTGGAATCTGCGGGGAAGTTACCGAATCTGTCGTTTTGCCGACATCTTCGTGAAAGGTGAAAATCTGTTGGCGCAACGTTACGAGATAAATGCAGGTTATCCTATGCCCAAAACAACATTTATGGGTGGTATTAATTTGAACTTTTAATTTTTATCAGATAACAGGAACAGTGGGAGAATGGATCTATATAGGAAGCTTCTACAGTGCCATTCAGGATTTCCGTATTGGAATTCCCGGAATGTGCCTGCAAGTATTCGGAGGTTATCTGTTCATTAAATGCTTGATATGCAGCTAACATTCCGAATCTTCCTGAGATGCATCATCTTCAATGATACTGGAAGAAACACCATTTACCTTGGCATATTGGCTCGGACTCATCTTATATTCTTTCTTGAATACTTGCCGGAAATATTTACTTTCTGAGAAACCGCACATTTCTGAGATTTCAGTAATATTATGCACGCCTTCTTTCAATAACTGCGTAGCACGCTTCAAACGGATATTCTTAATAAACTCCTGAGGAGGAAGCCCTGTTAGCGCTTTCAGTTTGTTATAGAAACGGGTACGACTCATATTGTGCAAATCCTTAAGCACATCAACGGAAAAGGCGGGGTTATCAATATTGTCTTCGATGCTTTTCTTCACATCCGACAAAAATTGCCAGTCGAGACTATTTGTACATTTTGCCAACGGTGTTTTTTCTTCTATATCAATTTCAAGATTAGCATATTTGCTACGCAATAATGCCCGGTTCGCCAATAAATTAGCAATACTGGCTTTTAAGATTCTCACACTGAATGGTTTTACAATATATTCATCGGCACCAATATGAAGACCATCGAGAACATTCTGTTCTTCTCCCAAAGCTGTGAGTAACAAAACAGGAATATGTGATGTTTCAATATCATTCTTGATAGTGGTACACAATTCATCCCCCCGCATTTCCGGCATCATAATATCAGAAAGAATCAACTCCGGCTGGTATTCTTTTACAATGACCAACGCTTCCTTACCATTGCTGCAAGCCTGTACGTTGTACATAGGCGATAGTGAATTGACCAGATAAGCACGTAATTCATCATTATCCTCGACAATAAGAATACGCTGCAGATCTTCGTCGTTTGCCATGACAGGCGTTTCGGAAATCACCGGAGCATCCAATTCAGCTTCCTGTCTGCGGGGTTTCTCCGGTTCTATCAGATTCGAATGATGGAAATGTTTATTCCCCTTCGGGAAGACAACAGTAATAGTAGTACCCTGCTGTTCGACACTCTCAATATTTATCTTGCCACTATGGAGGTGAACTAATTTCCCCACCAACTTTAATCCGATTCCACTACCGGTTATCTTTGCATTAATAGCATTCGTACCCCGGAAGTGCATCTTGAATAATTTGCTCTGTTCATTCGACGGAATACCGATGCCGGTATCTCTGACCTCCAGCTTCCAAGAATCTTTAGTCTCAGAAACATATACACTGACCGTTCCATTCTCAGGAGTATATTTCAACGCATTGGATATCAGATTCTTTAAGATGGAGTCCATCTTATCTTTATCAAACCATACATTCAGATAATTAAAGTCACTCTTGTAAGTAAAATCAATATGCTTGATATTGGCATACGAACGAAAACTTTTATAGATTTCATTCATATACGTATTAAGCTCATATTCAGAGATATGTAGCTCGGAAGAATAGACATCCGCCCGTTCGAAGTTGATTAAATTAGTACTCAACCGTAAAAGAGCGTTTACATTTCTCAAGGCTGTATTTATACGCTGTGAACCGATCTCTGTCAATGTCTCTTCTTCAACAAATTCTTCCAGAGGAGCCTTTATTAAAGTAAGCGGAGTACGGATATCATGGGCAGTATTTATAAAGAAATGCGTCTTTTCATCTGATATCTTTTTCTGCTTTTTCAGAATCATTACCCGGAAGGCAATACTGAATATAAACACAATCAAAAGTATATAAGCAAATATAGCCCATCCGCTCAACCACAAAGGATGCGCCACTATCACTTCAAGCTGGCGTTCTTCGAAAACAATACTAGGCTCTTCTTTAGATATGGCGCGCACATAAAGTTTATATTTACCGGGACTCAAATTAGTGAAACGGATCAGACTATTGTCATTCAACTGCACCCATTCATTATAGGAAGAACCCTCCAGTCTCCAATAATATATGGAATGAGAAGGAAAATCATAATTGATGGAAGAAACACGAAATGAGAAAGTATTCTGACCATATTTTAAAGTCAGTACGTCTGTCTTATCAATATCCTTTTCCAAAGGGGAATCTTTATCTCCGGGATAAATAGGCTGATAAGAAATATGAAAATCGCTGAATATCATTTTTGAATACTCATAATCCGGTAACTTTATACCTGCGGGAAATTCCACAGCACCATCAACGCTTCCAAAAACAAAACTCTTGTTTTTTCGCAACACACCGGAAGTTGCATTGAAACAGGCAGACATCATTCCCTGCTCCCGACTCCAGTTATGGAATGATCTCTTCTCCACAGAAAAACTGGTGATTCCGTTTTCCGTACTCATCATTATCTGTCCGTCCATTTCCGGCAGAATGGTATAGATGCTATTTGAAACAAGTGCCGAATTTTCTGCAAAATAATGTTCGAAAGTTCTGTTCTTCGGGTTATATATAAGTACTCCCGAACCGTTTGTTCCAATATACAGTAATCCGTCATTCGCCTGATAAAGCGTGTTGATATAAGTCGATTCCACAGGCATTAATATATACTCATACTCACCGGAATTCCGGTCGAGCAGAAAAAGCCCCGTAGCTGTACCTACCCAAATAAAATGAGTATCTTTTTCCTCAATAGCGGTAACAGTGCTCACTCCGGGATACAGACGAACAGAATTCTTTATCGGATCGATACATTTAAGATTATAATATCCTCCCGACCATATATATCCTTTTGAATCTTTGATCATATCCCGGATGTATTTGTCCGGACGTATGTTGGCAGAACTTAACAGAAAAGGAGAGAAGTACTCTACAGACAGTGCCTTCTTGTTAATCTTATAGATCCCGGACGTAAAGCCTCCTGCCCAGATAATGCCCGGAGAAACTTCGCATAAAGTAATGAAAATATGGTTCTTATCTTTCAACTGCTTGTCGAAAGAACTTAAAAAAGAATGCCACTGACCGGTTCGGGAATTATAGAAACTTATTCCATTACTGGTACCAAACCATAAATCACCTTCACTGTCCTCAATGACTGCATGCACCTGATCGTTGACGATAGACTGCTTATTACCGATAGAATGTTTTATCCAATGATAATTCTTATAACGAGGATCGACTACCGTAACCCCTGCCGGATAATTAGCAAGCCAGATTCGTTTTTCTTCATCAATATAAATATCCGTGATGTTATTTCCGTTCATTTCATTATAGCTTTCGTAGTTGGCTACAATATATGGAGACGTTTTACAAGTATTTACATCAATTTTATGTACCCCCATTCCTTCTGTCGCAACCAATAATTCCTTTGGATTCAACGGTCGGATATGAGTGATACTCACATCACCCAAAGCTGTATCTGATTTTATAATCTTTTGAGTAGACATATCATAAGCAAAGGTACCGTCACTAAAAGTACCAATAAAAAGTCTTTGAAGTTGTCGGTGGAAATAGAGCCCGTTGATTTGTGTATAGACATTATCAAGTGTTTCTAAAGGAATAATATGCAGAGTTCCTTTATCAAGCTGGGTGTATCGGACTCCCATTTCTGTTGCTATAAAGAAATGAGTATCATCTGTTTGTTCCACTACTGTGATGTCATCATCCAATACATTGGGAAACTGTGTCGTTTGGGTAGTTTCCGTATTATACAACAAAATAGAATCTTTACTACATAACCAGATAGTACTGTTATGATCCATATAGCCATAATTGATAACGTCTGTGGCTTCCGGCAATTTATAAACCATTTTGAAATGATCATATTTCTCTTCATACCGGAAGATACGTCCTTTTTTCCCAACTACCCATATTCCACCTTTTTTATCTGCATACAACCATCCGAGATTTACCTCCGAATTTAATTCTCTGTTTGCCTCAATTAATTTATAGTGCCTTATATCATGACCATTATATCGGTCCATACCTTCGCTAGTGAGAAACCACATATATCCCTGACGATCTTTCTGGATATTGTATATTCTCCGATTACTCAAACCATCCTCTACTCCAATATATTTGTATGTCTGTCCATACGCCATCAACGGCAGTAAAAATAAAAATAATATAATATTCCTCATATAGATATTTGTATTTAAAGTAGTGCTATAGACCACCTCCAAATAATAGTTAACAAAATAAATAAAAAAGGACGAGATAATCAAGTAAAATGTTCAACAAAATTCACTTTATTTCCATAGTTAATTATTTGTTGGCTGAAATATTATAGTTTTGAGAAATAATTGTTTAGAATCTGCAACTAAAAGTATAGCTGTCAACCGAGTTTCCTTTTATAAACCCAGATGCTTAGCAGGAAAAAAACAATCACCTGAATCCATAAAGTAATGTATTCAGGTCGGATATCCGCCATATTTGCCCCCATTGAGTTCAGTTGCACAAAGGCAAGTGTGGCAGGTGCTGCCGGAAAAATATAATGGGCAGCTTTCCAGTACCAAGGCATCAGCTCCATCGGATAGGAAACACCGGAAAGAAAAATCAGTCCTACCGAGAAAAAGGCAATCATAAGCAATGGTGCTTCCGAATCAGTGAAATATCGGGAGGCTGCCAGCCCCAGAAAAGAAGTCGCCAGCAAGTAAGGGATCATCATCAATACAATATACAATCCGTTTCCAATATTGGGAATGCTAAAGAAATGAGGAAGCAACCCTAACAGGAAAAAGGAAAAAACAGCATACAGACTACAATACACAAACGTTTTCCCTGCCACAATACGTATCGCAACTGCCCAACTTTTTCCGAAAGGAGTATAGGCAAGAATCCCTCTGGTCATATACTCTTCTCCGGTCACCATACCAATAACCATCAACAATGTCTGAAAAATGATAATTACCATAACAGCCGGAATCAGATAAGACCCATATCCTTCCGTATAATTATAGAGTGCAGTTCCTTCCACATTCACCGGTTGTGCCATAGCTACCGCCAATAATCCCTGAGGAGGTAGAAAAACCGCTCCGTCCGAACGATATTTATCATTGACAGCTAGCATTACGCGCGAAGAAGCCCCCTGCAAGGCTTCAAAATACAGGAAAGCATCGGTCGTGGCATACAAAGAAAAAACAGCTTCATCTCCACGAAAAACCCGTTCCTCAAAATCATGCGGAAGATACAAAATACCTTGTACTTTCCCTTTTCTCATCCATTCTTTCGCTTCATGATAATCCATAGCCTGAGCATAAATCTCCGTTTGCGGGGTAGCATCCAGCCAGCGGATAAAATTACGGCTCAACTCACTATGGGAATTATCGACTACAGCAACCGGAACATCTGTCACGATATTGGGAGCATACATATAATTATATAGTAATCCGTACACGAAGATTCCCCCCATCAGTACCAATAAAACAGCATAGCTGGTACTGATAGCCAGATATTCACGCCGGATGATGAAGGATAACTGTTGTAACTTACTTAATTTTTTCATATTTATGACTTTCTATGGCTCGTTTCAAATGGGGAAGTAGCGCAAAAGCCAGCAACGGAAAGATACATAGTATCACAGCCGATGGCCAAAGATGAATGAAACCACTACCTCCGTAGAGTATGTTTTGTATTATTTCCGTAAAATGCCGGACAGGAAAAAGATAAGAAGCATCTCGTACCAAAGGATACATATTAGGAACCGGAAAAGTAACACCGGATAAAGTAGCTCCCAGCGAACCGACCATGGAAACAATACTTATGATCAGAGAGATAGCCGGAAATAGCGAAAACAGGAATAATCCCAGTGCCTGCGTTGCCACGACAAAGAGTGCTGTCAGCATACTCATCAATCCCCAACTCCCTTGAAACGGAATATGCAGAATACCGAACATGACATAATTTGCCAGCCACCCTATCAGGATATAAATAATCGTATAAGGAAGTAGTTTCCCTAAAACAGCTGTCACCATATTTCCTTTGGCGACAGATAACCATTCGTCGGCTGTACGAAATTTAATTTCAATGCCCACTGCATATACAGTAGTCAGCAAAATCAAGATTTGGAACAAAACGAAAAAAAATGGCTGGCTTAGGTAAACCGAATAATCCAGACTCGGATTATATATAGGGTGGTTGCTAGCTTGTACCGGCAACAGGAATGTAGTAATCTGGTTCTGGTCCACTCCAAGAGCAACGGCTTTCATCACAATGGGAGATAGCGACACAGGAGCCAGCGAGGTTTCGAAAGCAGCCATCAATTCGCCACCGACCGAAAGCAACGCATAATGATAATAATAGGAGAGAGTCGCATTCTTTCCCGATATGGCATCCTGCTCGAATCTGGGAGGGATAGAGAGATAACCATAAATTTCCTTTCTCTGCACGGCCTTCCGGGCAGCTTCTTCATTTACAAAGTGCTTTGTCACTTTAAATGTAGGCACAGCAGATATGTTTCGGACGATTGCCCGCGAAGAAGCAGTGTTATCCTGATCGACAATGCCGACAGGAATATTTTCCATCTGTCCGTTACCAAAGATGGTTGCCATGAAAAAAAGGGTAAATAACGGCAAAATGATACACACGCCGAAATAAAGCCGTCGTGAAGTCATCCGCCGCCACTCTCTGAGCAGCACGGCATGAAAAGGAGAATATGTTTGTGATGAACTCATTCTATCATTCATTTAGCGTCAGTAATACAGACATACCGGGACGCAAATCATCTACTTTTTGCGTAGGACGGGCGTGAATCTCGAAGGTGCGTAAGTCATAACTTCCGGTCTGTTTTGTTGATTTCCAGGTAGCAAAGCTTCCTAATGGGCTGATATAATAGATTTTAAACTCAAGACCTTTTTTACCGATTGCAGGTACATCTGCAACAAAGGTCCCGTCCATCTTAAACTGTGGCATCAAGTCTTCACGTACATTGAGTACTACATGAATATCATCCATAATAACCAGATTCATAATCGGTGTTCCCGGTGCAACTAATTCTCCGCGTTTGGGGAAGATGGTAGCTATCTGACCGTTTTCCGGTGCTGTCAACCGGGCATCGACCAATAGTGCCGAGACTTCATCAACCGTACTTCTCGCAGCATTCACCATACTGGCTGCTGATTCTTTATCTTCTTTTTGTGCACCGTCAACTGCCATCTGATATTGCTCATAAGCTGCACGTTCGGCTGCAACGGCTGCTTTATACATAGCTTCCACTTCATCTTTCCGTTGGGAAGTGACCACACTATCTTTATATAAGGTAAGGATACGGTTATAAGTGGTTTGGGCAAGTGCCAGGTCGCTTTTAGTTTTGTTCCATAATTGCAGTGCGGTAGCTACAATCTGGCGGCGGGTACCAGCATCTATTTTCTTATTCTGCTGTACGGCTACCTGTTCCAATGCATTCACTTGCTGATACTTGGCATGTATTTCGGGGCTATTGATCACTACGAGAGTATCTCCCTGACGCACCCAGTCACCTTCCTGCACTAAAAAGGTATCAATACGTCCGGGAAGTTTCCCGCTAATACGGATTTCTGTCGCTTCTGTCTGCCCTTGCAGGACGAGCGGTTGTTTGTGCATCAATATTACTCCTGCAGCAGTAAAAATACCGACTGCCAGCATAATAATGACAAATGCCCAAGAGAGGGTTCTACTAGTTGGTTTCATTGTTCGTTACGGTTTAGGTTGATAGTTTACAAATTGTTCCGGTGTGCCACAGAGTGAAAGAAGATTCATCAATGCCACATCATATTCATAATAGGCTGCCAGACGAGCTACCTTCACAGTGGCAAGCATCGTTTCAGCATCAATAACTTCAGTGGAGGTCGCCATTCCTTCTGTAAAAGATTTCTTTCGGATACGTACCAGTTCTTCACTCAGTTCGATGGTCGCATTCAGCGCTTTCACATTATCCTGAGCTTTCTCCAATTGTGTATAGAGCTTATCCACTCCGACAGCCAGATCATCACGCGCTTTCATTTTTCCCAAAGTCAGCGTTTGTTGAGTTAGCTTTGATTGCCGGATTTTCTTCTCCCGGTCCAATCCGTCAAAAAGATTCCATGTAAAACCGATTCCTACCATCGTACGCGGTAGCAAATTGCTTTGGATACCATGCGAATAGAGGGTTTGTTTTCCAAAAAGGGCTATATTCGGCAAGTATCCACTTTGGGCAATTCGCACTTCCTGTTTGGCAATATGCTCTTGCAACTGTAACTGATTGAGCATATAGTTTCCACTGTTCACCGACATATCAAAAAGCATTTTTGGTGGCAACGAATCATTCATGAAAAGGGGAGAGGTAGGAACGATGTTCTCATCCGTATCTTTTTTATTTAACAAGGCCTTAAGGGCACTCTGCACCACTGTTTCTTCTTTTCGTGCAGCTTCCAATGACCGTTTTGCTTCATCCATATTTACTTGGGCAAACAACCGTCCTGCCTTGTCTATCATTCCGGCAGCTTCCAGTTTCAGTGCGTTTTCATAATGTTTTTGCAAACCTCTATAGGTTTCCTCACGTACAGCTACTACCTGTTGCGCCAATCGCAGACCATAATAGCTTTCTGCCAACAAGTTTTGCTGATTGGCAGCAGTCTGTGCACGATTCTCCCGTGCCAAGTCTACCATTGTCCGACCAATATTTGTTGCCCGAAATCTTTTTCCTCCGGAAAAGAGTACCCATTCTGCTGACAAATCAACAGTTGTCAAGTTTCTCGGAGTTAATGGAAAAACAAGCGTATTAGCTCCTATTTTATCCAGGATAGCCGAAATCATCTGATCATCCGGAATAATAGAATGAACGAAGTCCTTCGCCGGATCAGTAAACTGAGACAAAGGCTGCTTCACTTCAATCTTCTCGGACATGTGTACAAATGCACCTGTAGATTGCAAAGTGGGATACCAGAAAGCATTAAGTTTGTCACGTTCTGCTTTGGCAATCTCTATGCCTTTATCAGCTATCTTCAAACTCTGATTTCCCTGATTAAGCAGATGCAACGATTCTTCGAAACTTAATGGTGTCTGTGCATTTGTCTGAATGACGGAGAAACACAAAGCCCATAATACAAAAAGTATCTTATTTTTTTTCATGCTGGTTAGGTTAAATCTAAAATTGAGACTTTCTAACAGATGAGAGGATGGGTTTGTTCACTCCGGCAAATAGAGAACATATCTTGGGGCATGTTCTATTTTTAATATTTATTCAAAAACAGATTCGTACATATTTCATCAAACAACAGGAATAATGCATAAAATAATGCAATAATATGCAGAAATTCAATATACTTTTGTATATATACTATCTGGCTATACAGAAAAAGGACGTAATTTAAGCTATTTCGTTTTAAAGGAGCACTTCCTTGGTTTTAAACCAACAAGATGTTGGTCGGTGAGGAACGTCTTATTCCCTTAAAAGAAACTTGAAAACGGGAGGTGAAACAGCCGATTTGTTCTAGATGCCACTAATATCTACAAACTTCCATCCTTTCAATTTGAATTGACCAATTAATATCTAGCCATCTTATTGACAACATAAACAGACAAGAACTATATATATTAACAGAAAATAGTCCCAATATACCTAATTTCGCAATATACCTAACCGGAAATCCTGCTGATTTTATCGAATCATCTTGGTTCCGTCTGTATATTCTAAATTGTATGACAACCGAATATACGATTTCTCATATTCGTTCATTTTTCGCCTCTAACAGAAATTCATGAATGATTTTAATATAGTTTTTCTTCTACTAAAATTTGAGGAATTTTATTTGAGATATAAAAATTATGTTTACCTTTGCATCATCATTCCATAAGGCATTTTGTGAAAGATATATGTAATGCGGTAGTAGCTCAGTTGGTAGAGCATTAGCTTCCCAAGCTAAGGGTCACGAGTTCGAGTCTCGCTTACCGCTCCACTGATAATCAAGCAGTTACAGATTAAGTAGCTGCTTTTTTTACATACTTTCACTTTTTTTAATCCCGTTTTCGGGTGTTTTTAACGGGTATTTGCTATATTTGCATTGCAAATAAATTGCAAATTTCTATTGGTTTTTGCAATCAAATGAATTTGTTCTATGTTTAAAAGTAAGCAATCATATGGCAACAATCAAATTTTATTTAGACACGCGTCGAGAAAAGAAGGATGGTTTGTTTCCGATAAAACTAAACGTCCATAATAAAGGAACATTTTTTCTCTCTACAGGATATTCTGCCACACGGGAAAAATGGAATGGGGTTGAATTCACCAATAAAGAGGTTAATTATAAAACAAAGAATGCTGCGTTACGCAAAATGATTAGCGATATGGAGAACGCTATTTTCCGTCTTGAGCTGGATGGGAAGTTAAGAGAGTTGTCCGATAAAGCATTAAAAATCATCATTGAAAAATACTTGCCAGGTGCGAGGTCGGAGAAGGTAAAATACTTCGTGGATTATATAGCTGACTTCATAGAACTAAAGGAAAAGGCCGGAACTAAACAAGTTTATGCTTCTACGCTTAATAAAATAGTTCAATTTGATGCTACATGTACTTTTGATACAATGGATATTGATTGGTTGAGGCGCTTTGAAAAACACATGAGAGACTCTGGTATGAAAGTTAACGCCTACGCTTTGCATTTTCGAAACATACGATCTGTATTTAACTATGCTATTGATAATGATCTTACCACCCTATATCCATTCCGTAAATTCAGGATAAAAAAAGAGGAAACATTAAAAAGGTCGTTGACTGCGGAGCAAGTTGCGTTATTGCGTGATTACGATTGTGAAGATTACCAGAAACGCTATCGAGATATATTTATGCTAATGATATATCTTATTGGTATTAACGCGGTTGACCTGTTTAATTTAAAGAAAATAATTAATGGAAGAATAGAGTATCATAGAGCTAAAACAGGCAAGCTTTATTCTATAAAATTAGAACCAGAAGCGATAGAAATCATTGATAGATACAAAGGAAAAGGTTGGTTGTTAAATGTGCTTGATGAGTATGGCAATTACAAAGACTTCCTTCACCGGATGGGGGTTGGGCTCAAACAGATAGGTCCGGTCGTTCGTACAGGTCTGGGGGGAAAGAAAAACCGAGAGCCGCTATTCCCGGAAATATCCAGCTATTGGGCGCGCCATACATGGGCTACTATTGCCGCTGAGCTAGACATCCCCAAGGAAACTATTTCTGCTGCGTTAGGGCATGAGATAGGCTCAGAAGTGATATCTATCTATATTAAGTTTGATCGTAAGAAAGTTGATGAGGCTAATCGAAAAGTTATTGATTATTTGAATGGAATAAAATAGTAAAAAGATTCCCGAATGAAATATTAGACACCTATGTCCATTGACTTCTTTGTTAGCTCTTTTTGATAGGTGTATCTGTTTCTTTATATAATTGCTATTGTTTTGAATCATATTATTGTTTACGTTTAATTTTCCCCCATATGATTTCCATGGGGGATGGTGTTATTCCGCTTTTGGTATATTTATCTGATGAGCAGCAGCAATGGAAGCATTCTCCGTTCCGGGGACATTTTGCTCTTTGGGAGCGAAAGGTTGTAGCTCCTGCTCAAGTCTCCCTATCTTATATGCTTGCTCTTTAATGATTTCATCTTTTTCTGCTATTGCTCTTCTATATTCTTCAAACGGAATCATTAATGTAGAAGAATCAGGTGGTACTACTGTTTGATTATTTTTTGCTGAGGTTATAATCATATCTCCTATGTCACGAAATAACCATTCTGCGGATAAATCACCATATAAAAGAAGAAATTCTTTTGCTCTATCTGATGTTACACTCTTAGCTTTAGTAAAAGCTCCAACTCCCCATCCAAGTTTTCGTTCCGCCGCAGTAGGCGTAATTCCCTTACATTCAAGGTATTTCTGAATTTTTTCTTTGATTGTCATTGTATAATATGTTAATATTGGTAAAACAGAGGAATATATTCCTTTAAAACAGTCGTTTTTAAAAGAATATATTTTTTATATTTGCATCATCAAACAAATAAAAATGGTTTTGTTTGACAAAACAAAAAATAACAATAAGCAAAAATAGTAATTAAAAATTAAAATCAAGCAATTATGGCAAAAACATTGACATTAAAAAAGGGATCAGTGGTAACGTTGGCAAGATTATTCGAGTGTACAGAACAGACTATTCGAAATGCCGCGCGTGGTGTTACGTCTGGAGAAGAAGCGGAACGAATCCGAGTTGAGGCAGTAAAGCAAGGTTTCGCTATTAAGGAAAAACCTATTTCGATGGAAGAATACAATCGTTATTACAAAGAGAATTGATTATAGGAACTTTCTATGAATAGAGTTTGTGTCATACTAGATTATACATTTATTTCATGTGATGTTGTAGTCTTTTCCTGTTATCAAATATAAAGTTATAATTATGAATCAGACATTTATGATGTGAAAATATAAAATGGACTTGCATGAAAAATAAAGAAAAAAGCAGAGTCTGTAGTTTTAAGCAGAAATTCATTATCTGCAATCGAAGGAGAAATTGAAGTGCAACTTTTACAATTCGCGACCGGAAATGAATTATGAACATTCAGAGGATATAGGAATTACCTTAGACATGAATGAAGCTTTAAAGATCCGGCATTATCTAAATAGTCTTGATTTTAAATAAATAAAATTATGGCAAGATCTAGAATACAGACAAAAGTTGAGGCTGTGCCTAAACGGTGGCTCAACAAACAAGAGGCTATGGCCTATCTAGGGGTAGGTGAAGATTACCTTGCGAGATTAAGAAATGAAGCTAAAATATCATTTTCGCAGGAAGGTAGAATGATTTGGTATGACCTTTCAAGTATAGATCGCTTTGTCTTAAAGAATAAAGTTGTATAAGTTCTGATTGGTAAAGAATATAGGTAAAAGAAGAAAATAGTACAATGAAAAGAAGATTTCCCAAGGAAGTAGCGAGATTTTTCAATCCGCACAAATCATTTAGCAAAAGAGGTACTCATCAATATGAGAAGTCCAAAGAATCAAGTTATGTCATAGCCTATAATGGCGGAGGAACTGCCAGGAAGGTGATGGACGAAAATGGTAAAATAACCTATGAATAAAATCGTATGGCAATGCACATGTTTTTTGAAGTCCGTATCCGTTACGAAAAGACGATGGAGAACGGACAAAACAAGAAGGTCGATGAACCTTATCTGGTCGACGCTCTCAGTTTTACAGAAGCGGAAGCTCGAATTATTAACGAAATGACTCCCTTTATCTCTGGTGATTTCAAGGTAAAGGCAGTCAAGGAAGCAAACTTCTCAGAGATTTTCTTTTCCAATGAAGAGAGTGCTGATACCTACTTTAAGGCAAGACTGGCATATGTAACTCTCGACGAACATTCCGGAGCGGAAAAGAAAACCTATACGAATGTCTTAGTACAAGCTGCCAATCTACGCGATGCCGTAAAGAAGCTGGATGAAGGCATGAAAGGCACGATAGCTGACTACAAAATTATCTCGATTGCCGAGATTAAGATCATGGACGTTTACCTATATAAGCCGGAGGAGGAAAAGTGATGAATAAAGCTACTAAAATAGCCATTACAATTATAGCTGCTATCATAGTAATAGGTGGATGTATCTATTCCGGCAGAGTAGAATATAATGATGCTGTATTGTCTAGCATGTCTGCTGATAAATACGATTATATCCATAGCTGTCTGGGTGGCTCCGCTACCCAAAATGATGTGGTAAAAGAGTACATTGCTAACCAGAAGTATTACGATTCCAAATTTAATTGATAACTATGAGACTAGAAGAATTTATAATCCCACCGGAATGCACCCGTATTTCGATCAAAACAGAAGATAAAAAGATAGTCATATTATTCGAACCTGAGACCCCAAACATTTTCTTCTGCGATGAAACCGAACGGACAGAGGAGAAACCGCGCATAGGCCAATTGGCAATTATGTGGGGAAAGAACCGAAGAGAGGCTATTATCTCAAGGGTAGAGGATATAGACTACACGGACTTTATCTACAAAGCGAAAAACCAAGAATGGTACGAACGTGCGATCCGCTTCCGTGACGAAGAGCAGTATAATAAAATCCTGTTTTATAACGATGCTGGGAAAAACGAAGTATCAAAAGTCCAAACCAAAAAAGGCTAGCTTAACAGCTAAGTTAGATAAGGTATTCAGCGAATATATCCGGTTACGTGACACAAGAGAGGACGGGACCTTTACCTGTATATCTTGTAACCGGATATTGCCCTACGATCAGGCGGACTGCGGTCACTATATCAACAGGAAGCATATGTCTACCCGCTTCAGCGAAAAGAATTGCAATGCTCAATGTCGCTCCTGTAACCGCTTCGATGAAGGCAACATTCAAGGCTATCGTCGTGGACTTGTAGCCAAATATGGCGAATCTGTAGTGGTCATGCTGGAATCAATGAAAAATCAGATCAATAAAATATCTGAATTTGAATACAATACTATGATTGATCACTATCGTAAGGAGGTCAAACGCTTAAAACGAGAGAAAGGAATATGAGTAAAGAAACCTATAAGAAAGTCAAATGCGACTGTCGTAACTGTCAGCGTGCCGGTCCTGTGGAAAACTTCATGGTTGTCTGTCCCAAACACAGATATAAGAAATCCGTAGGAGTAAGGTTATGTGAGTATTTTAAACCAAAAGATGTTCGACAAGATAATAATGAAAGCGACCGTTGACACCGAGGATATTGATACCATCGTCTTACGTAACTATTTGGAACAATGCACGGAAGGTGATGAAGTCTATTATAAATCTACTGCCTACGCGAACTTCGACGGATGTTTTATCGAACTCAGAGGAAATAAATTGAAATGTAAATGCTCTATCTGCAAGCTGTACAGCAAAGGGAAAAACGGCAAACTGGATAACAGTAGGCCAATGACCTTCGCGATGGCGGTCCGGACAATCAAGGAGCTTCTTCTCCGCTTGTGCGTGAGAATGGAGAATGCAGTAGTGACATATTACGAGATCGGCATCACGATGAAGATGTCCCACTTCGCAGAATGCTATATCCGGCAGGTGCAGGAGATATCGGACAGAATACTTTGGAATGATGCTAATTTTCCGGAATACCGGCAGAAAACAACAGAGAAGAGCAAGTATTTCCGCAAGGTTCTAAAGATCTATGATAAGTCATTCGAAGCAGGTGAGAAAGGCCGGAAGGTAGGTGACAATATACTTCGGATAGAAACGGTCTACAGGCATCAATCTGTATCAATGCTTGAATTTACCGACTACTTCTTCCTGTCCAAGATGGGGAGAATATTCTACAAGGACTGGTCAGAGATATGCTTTACGAGAGAATTGTCTGCGACAAAGGGTGTAAAGATATCCCAGCTTGAAAAAGCCAGGGAGATCTATCGGCTCGGAACAACGAGATATAAGGAACACTACAAGCAAATCTTCCTTGATGGAAAGCTGACCAAAAAACAATGGGAGACGATTCGCAACTTTGCGAAAGCGTGGCCGACTGAGCGTGAGAAATACGTGGAAGAGGTCGGTGAGCTTGAGAAGGAATTCAAGGATCGTCTATTGTCTAATTTCCAGATTGGGATTTTTACACCCGTTCGCAGAAAGCTATAACAGTCTGATTATCAATATTTTATATAAAATAGAAAAAGCACCATATGGTGCGCGATTAAAATACTGATTATCAAGCAAATAAGAAAATAAAGAATCGAAATTAACAATTTACGGCAACTTGTCCTATACTGCCCGCAGGGTAGTTGGGTAGCAACTTAAGAGGGCAGTTAATTTTAAATGATAACTAAAAACGAAAACTATGTCATATAAAGCATCAGGCGTAATTATTGCGGTAATGCCTACCGCGCATGGAACAACAAGAAACGGAAAAGATTGGGAAAAGCAGGAATGTGTGTTGGAGATGTCAGACAAGTACCACACCAAAATGAAGTTCTCAATTTACTCATGGGATGGACCCATCGAGACTCCCCTTAAGACAGGAGACAGTGTTGAGATATCCTTCATGGTAGAAGCAAGGGAGTCAAAAGGAAACTGGTTTAATGAAGTAAAGGCTTATTGTGTTGAACATCAAAAACGATGAAGATTCAAGGTTATCCATTGGTTTGTAGTGGAATTCATCACAGCGGTCGTTGTATAAAGCAATGTGTAGGGAATGTCCGCTGTACTCAAAGAGAAAGCAGCCATTTCATAAGTCATGGCGCATAAGTGGAATTGAAAAATGTATAATCAACTATGTTAGTAGGAACAACAAACCTTAATACGACTCTCAACTTGACGTATGTGTTGACAGATGTCGTAGAAACTCTTCTCCTCGACATGAGAAGTGAAATGAAAAAGCAGGGTTATGATCTGCGTCACGATGCCAAGCACAATTTCAACACGGCGATAGCCGCTATATGCCGGCTGAAGCAAGATGTAGACAAGACCCAGCTTTCTACTCAGGAGAACTTCGGAAACGACTCAGACTGTCTCCTTGCCTTCATCAAGCTGCTGATAGATCGCTGCGGTGACGACGACAAGGAAGAGGTAGCAGAAAAATTGGCTAAATGTGGTATGGTCGTAGTACAAGATGAAACATTCTATGTGGAACCAAAGAAAGAAGATCAGTCGTCCTAAATACTCATATGCTCCCATCGGTAGCCGGTGGGCGGTTTATCACTGGTTGGAGATAGGAGATATCCTCGAGGTAGACAAGGTTGGTGAATTCCCCACCTGTGAGGAAGTCCGCAAGGAGTGTTACCGGCTCAACGGCTGGAAATATGAAGAACCTGAGAAGAGAAAAAAATAACCTCAAATATTAATAATTTAATTTTTTTACATTATGAATGAAATTTATTGGATGACCATAGTTGGTAAACTGTCCACCGCCTTGACGGTCGTATGGATTGTAACTTTGATAATTATCCTTGGTATGTTGTTTGTCCTGGCAGCTTCGGAGGGTGATGTAATCGATGATGAGGACAGCGCACACGCATTCTTCAAATGGTTGAAGCGCTTTGTTGTCTGTGGTGTAATAGCGGCAATGGCGAATATTTTCATTCCGACGACCAAGGAGCTGCTTCTTATCTATGGTGTCGGTGGCACGATTGACTATATCAAGACGAATGATACGGCAAAGCAGCTTCCGGACAAGTGTATCAAAGCGCTTGACCGTTTTGCAGATAAATATATTGACGAACCTGAAAAAGACAAATAATTATGGGAATGCACACATGGTTTGAATGTAAGATCCGTTACGAGAAAGTCGTTGAAAACGGAATGCAGAAAAAAGTAACTGAGCCCTACCTGGTAGATGCTCTCAGCTTCACGGAGGCGGAAGCACGGATAATAGAAGAGACGACTCCCTTCATCTCCGGAGTGTTTACCGTCTCTGATATCAAACGCGCCAACTATAGCGAGATATTCCCCAGCGACGCAGAGTGTGACGACCGCTGGTTTAAATGTAAACTGTGCTACATCACATTGGATGATAAGAGCGGAGCCGAGAAAAAAACAAGTACCTATGTGTTGGTACAGGCTTCGGACCTCGAACGGGCGAAGAAGAACCTTGATGCCGGCATGAAAGGCACAATGGCAGACTATCAGGTGCCCTCAGTCGTAGAAACAGCTATCATGGATGTATATCCTTATACAGCTGACAAGGATGCCAAGCTTGAATCGGACGAAAAGAAAAAGGAGGAATGAGTAATCCAAAGGTAGTTGCAGTCCTGCTCATTGTATGTGAGCAGGACTCCCTTAATGATCCGAAAGAAACGGTGAGCGACTTAATCTTAGCGATGAAGAATTGACTTGAAATTAAATTTAAGATAGAGATGAATGTACTAAGTTTATTCGATGGCATGTCCTGTGGTCAGATTGCTTTGAAGCAGCTTGGCATTATCCCGGGAAAGTATTACGCTTCTGAGATAGACAAGCATGCCATCAAGCAGACGCAGCTCAATTTCCCGGATACAATCCAGCTCGGAGATGTCACTCAGGTAGATGTGTCTAAGTTAGAACCAATTGACCTGTTGATAGGGGGCAGTCCTTGCTTTGCGGCAGGGGTCAAAGTGTTGACCGATGTTGGGTATAAAGACATTGAAGATATAAGAGTTGGTGACAAGGTTCTCACCCACAATAACAGATATATGCCTGTTTTAGCTATAGGTCATAAGGAAGCCATGACCTATACGTTAAAAGCGCAAGGATTTGTTGATGTTGTCTGCACAAAGAATCATCCTTTTTACGCCCGGAAGAAATATAAAGAATATTATAGAAAAGACGATGGGAAAAAGTCTGCACGTGTCATATTGGGAGATGCCGAGTGGGTGAACGCTGGGTTACTTAAGGGAGATTATTATATATGTTCAAACATACAGAATGACCTATCCGAAAATCCGTACAATATCACTAAAGACGAAGCCTATGTAATAGGCAGATATATCGCAGACGGACATACAAGGAAAGACAAAAGGTATGACGAATACCACAAAGGAAGCAGAGCATGGCAGCTTATACTAAGTATCGGAAATTCAAAAGTAGAACAGTTTTGCTCCAATATAGACAAGTTAAATTATAGTTGCTATAAGCACGGAGATAGCGTCCATCGCATTGTGTTCAGCAATAAAAGGTTAGTTGAACTAGTAGAAAAGTATTGTGGTATTGGTTCTATAAATAAGCATTTTGGGGAAGCGATAGTTAGACTGCCAAAAGATTTGTTGTCAATCGTACTGAAAGGGTTTCTTGATGGTGACGGGTGTATAGATGGCAATGAATGGCACATAACGACAATAAGCCCTATGTTGGCAATCACGATTCAGCGTGTTGTTTCTAAACTTTATAATAGTCATATAAATGTCGGTAAACACACACCTGCGGAACACAAAAAGCTTCTAGGAAGAACAGTGCGTCAGAACAAGCAATATATAATATCCTTTTCAGAAAAAGAAAGGAGATACGATAAGGCAAAAACGATAGGTGATAAAATGTGGTCAAACGTAAAGTCGTTTACTGCATATAAAATGCAAACGGTTTACAATCTTGAAGTCGAGGAAGATAATTCTTATACGGCAAATAATTTCGTTGTACATAATTGTCAGTCATTCTCTTTTGCCGGCAAACGTGTCGTGATGTCTACTGTGGATAAAGAAGAGATATACACTCTGGATCGCTACCTGGAATTAAAAGAAGAAGGCTTTCAATTCGAAGGGGAGTCTTATCTGTTTTGGGAGTATATGCGTATTCTGACTGACATCCGTAAATATAATCCGAATGTGCTGTTCTTGCTGGAAAACGTAGAAATGGGCAAGAAATGGGAACGGGTACTGAGCGAAGCAATCGGTGTGTATGGTGTGCATATCAATTCTGCCTTGGTATCGGCACAGAATCGGAGACGTATCTATTGGACGAATATTAGGACGAAAAGAGATGGTTTGTTTGATGATTTGTATTCTGACATACCGCAGCCTGCGGATAAGGGATTTTTGTTGAAAGATATCCTTGAAGATGAAGTGGACGAGAAATATTATATGAGTAATAAAGCCATTTCGGGCATAATGAATCACAAACAAAGACATACGGAAAAAAGGAACGGGTTTGGAGCGCAATTCCCAACTTTAAAGAGCAATACTTTACTGGCGAGATGCTATAAGGATGGAAAGGAAAATTTGATAGTGGAAGATGTTAGAGTCAAAGGAGTTTCGTATACAGACAGAGGAATACGTCCTCATAGAGGGGATTACAGGAAATCCGGAGTAAGTGAGTACGGTACAATTTTATATACCGATCAAAAATCAGATACGCATATTGCGTCTCATGTAGGAATGATTGTAGAAGAGGATTCGCCTCTCACGGGAATTGCAGGGATTCGTCGTCTGATTCCTACTGAATGCGACAGGCTTATAATACCAGAAGCTACAAAGAAAGGCTTTGTAGAGGTCATTCCGGGAGAATGTTTTGACCTGACGCAGCCGAATAGCAAAACAAGGAGAGGGCGTAAGATGGCGGAGAAATGTAATTGCGTCATGGCACAGACTTCCCCTGAATATTATAGGTATGATGGTATCAATATTCGTCGTCTTACTCCTACCGAATGCGCCCGCCTTCAGACTATTCCTTCATGGTATAAATGGGAATGTCCCGACACGCAGCAGTACCGAATGCTAGGCAACGGATGGACGGTGGATGTTATTGTGCACATCCTATCCTTTATGAAAGAGAAAATGAATATTAACGTAGCCTGAAAAGGCTCAAAACAAATCAGTAATGAGCAAAAGTATTAGTTGGGAATTATACTTGAAGATTCGGCAAGCAATCGACTTCCTTCGCAGCATGGAATGCGATACCCCCCTAAACCTCGGTTTTTCCGGTGGAAAAGATAGCGTTGTTATTCTTGACCTTGCAGAACGTTCCGGTATAAAGTATAACGCTATCTATGCCAATACTACCGTTGATCCTCCCGGTACGATTAGCTTTATAAAGAAGAACTATCCACAAGTACAGATAATGCACCCGGAGAAATCTTTCTTTAGACTGATTGAGGAAAAAGGTTTTCCGTCCCGTTTGCGTCGGTTCTGTTGTGAGAAGCTGAAAGAACGATACGGAATTGGTAAGCGAAGTATTGAAGGAATGAGAGCTGCCGAAAGTATAAATCGAAAAGATTATGAGCCGGAGCAGTGTGATACAAGAAAATGGATGAAAGGAGCAAAGCATATTCTTCCTATCCTCACATGGACAGAAGAAGATGTTTGGAATTACATTCGTGAGCGTGGTTTGCCATATTCAAAGTATTACGATGCTCCATATAACCTTTCTCGACATGGTTGCGTAGGTTGCCCGCTCTGCAATTACAGGCAGATGCAGTTGGAATTTAAGATGTTCCCCGGCTATGCTCGTAAAGTGATAGCATCCGTTGGAATATACATGAATACTCATCCGAATGGCTTTCTTGCTCGCAATTTCTCGGACGGATACGAGGCTTTCTACTACTACATCAATGAAATACCCATTGCGGAGTTTCACGAATTAAAGAAAGGCTTATTCGGTTTCAATGCAAAGGAAATTGTTCAAAGGGAAATTTTAAATCAAATAACGTAAAACAAATCAATAATGAATAAAGATAATATTATTCCACCTATGACGCATCCTTATGGGATGTGTTGGCAACAGCCGCCAACTTACTTGATACTAATTGATGATACTCATGCAGTGATGAGTAGACTTGATTTTGAAATACTCATGGATTATACTCGTTCTCAACCGTCAGCTCTCTATAATGGTAAAATGTGGAAAGCACAATATGAGAATGAAGGTGCGTTGAAATGGTTTCTTTGCTATTGTTTCAATGAGAATGAGAAGACGAATGAGATAGACATTGCATATCGTGAAATTTTGATAATTGACTAATAACAATAAAGAAAGGAACTAACTATGGGATTTACAACACCATGTTTTATTAGAAAAAATACGGAGGAACTCCGTAAGAAGTTAGAAGATATAGGGTATAAAAACGCAGGTTCCTCAAATCATCACGATATAATATATACAGATACTGAACATGGAGTATATTTCACAACGTTCGCATCCAATATTACAGCTGATGAGGTTGGGTATGATTGCAAATATAATAGAACCCTGTTCCTTGCTATTGCCGCACTGAGAGATGATACTGATAACAACCAAATGTTTATCAACGACAAAGGAGATTGGGGTATATATAATGATTCAGTCGAAGAGTTTACACAACGTCTTAAAGAAATGGGATACGACGGTCCCTTTGAATATAGAGAGGAGGAAATATGAAGAATATTAAAGATTTAACAATCAAAGTAACTTATCGAGTTGGACTTGGAAATGTTGAAGTCCCTGACGAAGTTTATAATGAATTAGCTAAAGCCTATGATGAAGGTGGTGATGTACCTGAATGGGATGATGAGCTTGAAAACGCAAAAGAATGGCTTAGTGATAATATTCGAGAAGCGGATGCAATGGAATGGGAATATGAGATTGATGATTTTCAAGATGAATAATTTATGAAACAGGTATTATCAATTTTGCAAATGAAGCACTTGCAGGAACTTGGATTGGACACAAGTGATGCAAGTATGTGTTATTGCTGTTTTTATGGCAATATAGAGGAAGAATGGGAACTTGAAATATATGAAGATGTAATTAATCAAAAAAGAGATAGTACATTTTGGGAGATAGTCCCTACTTACGACTTGCAAGACATTCTCAACAAACTGCCACATTATCTAAACCCAATGCCATATGAGCAGATTCTATTTTCATGGATGATTGAAAGGGATACCATAGCATATCGTAACGTAGAGGATGTTAATGATTGTATCAAGCATTTTACTGACAGTTCATTGATTGACGCAGTTTATGAAATGCTTTGTTGGTGCATTGAACACGGATATATTAAAGAATTAAAAAACGATAAATAATTTATGAAACAGACATTAGAAGAAGCCGCTAAACAAGGAGCTGAAGGATATAATATAGTTGGACAAGTTATTTATAAGTCCGGATTTAAAGCTGGCGCAAAATGGGAGAAAGAACAAGCAATTGAAATCCTTTCCTCCGTTTTAGAGAATTGGGTACATGGCGGTGATGCAGACTGTATCATTGCGGAGTTTGAAGAAAAATTAATGCACAAATAATAACGGATTAGAGAGAAAGGAGGAATAGCCATGCCAGCAAATGAAGTATTAGACTTAATCATCAAAATAGCATTGTTTTTTATTAATGCTACAACCGTTGCCTTTATCTTAATCATGATAAGCAAATGGCATGGGCGCATGGAGAATAAGCTGAACGATATACAAATGTATATTCAGCATGTAACGGACCGTAACGACATTGTATACATCAATCAGCTTGAAAGCCTCAAAAGAGAGCTTATAAAGGCTGAGCGTTACGAAGATGTAGAAAAGATAAGCAAGTGTATTGAACGGGAATACGATTATCTTAAAAGAAAGATGGAAGACAGAGAACAGATAATTAATCCTTTAAAATGATCATGAACCAAGAAATAGACAATAACCTTCTGGCGGAATGCTTGAAGGCTGCAATGAAAGAAAAGATGCTAAATAAAGACTGGGAAGTAAAGTTATGGGCTTGTTCTCGGTATAATGCACTAATCTGGGCTAAAAATGTAAAATAATAAATTTAAATCATTAACTTTGTGCTACATGTCAAGTGGCATGTAGCTAATCTGACGAAAAGACATGGGATTATCAATAAAACAAGAAAATTTTTGTAATTACTATATAGAGTGCGGAAACGCATCCGAGGCATATCGTCGTGCATATCCAAGTAGTGAAAATTGGGCTGATAAAACTGTATGGGAAAGAGCATCAGTACTGCTAAAAAATAACAAGGTTTTGGCAAGGGTCGAGGAGTTGCAAAAGGAACTGAAAGACAGATCGGATGTGACCAAAGACCGTATCTTGCAGGAATTATCCGGTATTGCCTTTTCGTCAATCGCAAGCATGCATAATACGTGGATAAAAAGGAAGGATTTTGAAGCTCTTTCAGAAAGGGACAAGGCTGCCATCAGGAGCATATCAACGAAAGTTCTGAAGAAGAACATCGGTACAATCGGAGATCCGGAGATCGTCGATGTGGAGTATGTGAAAGTAGAGCTTTACGATAAGATTAAAGCTATCGAGCGTATCTGCAAGATGCTCGGTTACGATTCACCACAGGATGTAAACGTAAACATGGTTTCCCCGATGACCAAAGAGGAAGCCAAACGAATCATAGAGGACTTATGACAGGAGAGGGATATGATTACATACGGGCATTTTGCTTGTCAGGGACATTAAATTATACGAGATACTTCTTTAAAGCAAGATTCGGTCGCAAATTTGTAGTAAATGACCATCACGTAAAAATATGTCAGGCTCTTGATGATGTGATTGATGGAAAGATAAAAAAGCTAATAATAAATATAGCTCCCAGATATTCCAAGACAGAATTAGTAGTAAAGAATTTCATCTCATATGGGCTTGCAATCAATCCATCTGCAAAATTCCTTCATTTATCTTATTCGGATGATCTGGCTAATGATAATTCAGAAGAGGTAAGGGATATAGTTAAGTCGGAAGAGTATAAGCGTGTATTCCCTTATGTGGACATCAAGAGAACAAGCGATGCCAAAAAGAAGTGGTATACGACAGAAGGCGGAGGAATGTATGCCACAGCCGCAGGAGGACAGGTTACAGGTTTTGGGGCCGGCGCCGTTGATGATAAGGACGATTTATCTAAAGCATTGGAAGAGTTCAAACCGTCTCCTAGATTTGCTGGGGCATTGATTATTGATGACCCTGTTAAACCTGAAGATGCAATATCTGATACTCCTAGAGAAAAGGTGAACCAAAGATTTGAGACAACTATAAGAAATCGTGTTAATTCAAGAAACACTCCTATTATAATCATTATGCAAAGGCTGCATGAGCATGATCTCTGCGGATATCTGATGGAAAATGAGCCGGGTGAATGGACTGTTTTATCCCTTCCGGCAATAGTGTATGAAAATGGGGAAGAGAAAGCTTTATGGGAATTTAAGCATACACTCGAAGAGTTGCATAGAATGCAAAAGGTAAACAGTTATGTCTTTGAAACTCAATATATGCAGAATCCGACTCCTATGGAGGGATTAATGTATGGCAAGTTTAAGACTTATGAGACTATTCCAGTAACTAACAGAGCAATAAGAAAGAACTACACAGATACAGCTGATACGGGAAGTGATTATTTATGTTCTATTGATTATGTTGACACCGAGATAGGGAATTTCATTCTTGATGTTCTTTTTACGCAAAAAGAGATGGAGTTTACCGAGCCGGAAACAGCCAAAATGCTTACTAAGGACCAAATATCCAAAGCTAATATAGAAAGTAATAATGGAGGGAGAGGATTTGCTAGGAATATAGAGAAACAAATGCGGATGATTGGCAATCCCAAAACTCAAGTAAGTTGGTTTCATCAGTCAAAAAACAAAGAGGTTCGCATCTTTACCAGATCTTCCGAAGTGATGAATCTTACTTATTTTCCTACTGATTGGGAAAGAAGATGGCCGGAGTTCTCATCTCAATTGAAAACATATAGAAAGAAAGGGAAAAATGCTCATGATGATGCCTGTGACGCTCTTACTGGAACTGTAGAAATGAGGGGCGAAATAGATGTCTTATACTACAATAAAGAGGAGATAGGGACCGATAATCAAGTATTTGTTGAAATACATCCAAATATAAACGGATTATTTATAATGGTTTCTTATTGTGTTGTTGACAAAAAAATATTTCTGCTTGATTGCTTGTTCTCTGATTCATTGATTCCTATTGATTCTCTCATTAATAAAATTGATGGGAATGTACAAATGGAGATTCCTCTTGAGATGAAACATTACGCAGATGATTATAGAAAACTTATAGATTACAACTTGTGGGTAAGAGAAGAGATAACGGACAAGAAAAGTATGATTGAATCATACCAATCTATTATTAAGAATATTCGTTTCCCTGAAGCCGATAATTCGTTTTTTGCTATAATAGCTAACATGTCTGATTATGATGGAATTAATAGTTTTGAAGCCATGTATGTATTGTCTTGTATATGTTCTCGTGTGAAATCTTCAAGTATGATATAATTGCATAAAATAATTATCTATTTTTATTTGGACTAAATAGAAATAATTTCTATATTTGCGGTGAGGATAACAATCCCTTCGTGTGAAGATGCACGGAACCTATAACTTTTATGCTATCAGCCTTTTTGTTAGCATATATATCCGTAAAGACCACTTCATCTCGTAGGGAATGGTTATCTCAAATCAGATAATCATTCTTTTTATGCTTAAATTAGGAAATTGGTTTCAAAAAAAGATTAATATATCTGCTCCTTCCATGAGGGAGGCGGTAAAGGCTATTGAAAAGGATTCTAAAGGGAATTTCTGGTATCTTACCAATTTCTTCTCACCATCAGGTAAAATTAGAAATGACTATGATCTAACTTTAGATCAAGATAAAGCTGACTCTCTTCTTGTGTGTACTCCGTTCTCTACTGTTATAAATAAAGTCGGTTCTCTCTTTGCAAATGGGAGAATATATGTTACAGACAAGGACGGAAACGAAAAAGAGGGATATAATAACATTAGGGAATTATTATCACGTCCTAATCCACTTCAAACAAGGGCTGGATTTTTTAAAGAGATTGAGATGTCTCTAAAGCTTTTTGGATATTGCCCTATTTTTACTGTAAGATCGTCTAGAAAATCATTGCCGCTTGCAATGTATGTTATTCCTGCACAGATTTTTCACATGGTTTCTTCTGGTAAATTATTTCGCCAGTATGATCTGGAAGATATTGTTTCTAAAGTATATCTTGAATGGAATGGTTCGCAGGAGGAATTATCAGATGAAGATTACTTTGTAATCTATGATAGTTCTGCTAACATAAATGGTGTAAATCAAGATATTGATTTTTCGTCTGTCACTGATTCACTTTCTATGCCGGTTAATAATTGGATAGCGGCAATGACGGCTAGCTATCAGTTAATTGTAAATGGCGGTCCTAAAGGTATTATTTATTCTGATTATTCAGATAAAATGGGTAATCAGGTTATGACTCCAGATGAGAAAGAAGCTTTGGAATCTAAATTAAAAGAGAAATATGGCATTCTCAATAAATTTCCTATCCTCACATCAAAAATAAAGTTGGGATGGATTCCTTTAAATTATGATTCATCCCAGCTCAAACTTCACGAGGAAGACGAGCGGTGTAGTAGAAAGATTTGCAATGCAATAGGTATTGATTATAGCTTATTTGATGAGTCTAAATATGACAATAAAAGTATTGCTGAGAAATCTGCTTATCAAGGTCTTATTATTCCTGATTCAGAGAAAGTGACAGAAGCGCTGACGGAAGCTATTTGTCCCAAAGGTGTTTTTATAAAACTGGACTATACTCATGTTGATTGTCTTCAGCAAGATAAGTCGGCATCTTCTTCAGCATTTCAGAAAATGTCTTCTTCTTTAATACAGTTGGTCGAAAAAGGACAAATAACCCTTGATGAATCTAGAAATGAACTGGCAAAGTTCATTGATATTGATCCTGATAACCCCAAAGGTGAATTAAAAATAAATAACTCTATTGAAAATGGATAAAGCTAATAAATATAAGGGTAGGCTGGGGATGCAGTATAAGACATTCTCAATTAATTCAAAAGATGTCAACTATGACGGTGAAAGTCGGACGATCAGCGGGTACGCATCTGTATTTGGCAATAAAGATAAAGCAGGTGATATCCTGATAAAAGGGTGCTTCTCAAAAAGTATTCAGGACCGGGGACCGGAAAGTGCGGCTAATGACAAGATAATCATGTTGTGGATGCATGACATGGAAGAACCGATTGGGAGATTTACTGTCTTGAATGAGGATGGCAAGGGTCTCTATTTTGAATCGGTAATTGATGATGTCCCGCGCGGCAACCAGGCTATAAAGCAACTTGAGTCGGGTACATTAAATCAATTTTCCATTGGGTATCAATATGTGCATGAGAAATGCATGTATGACGCTGAGAAAGATGCGTATATTGTCAAAGAGGTCTATCTTTATGAGATATCTGTTGTCTCTATTGGGTGCAATGGAGAAACAGAATATTTAGGACTAAAATCTATAGAAGATGCTGAAAAAGCTTATGAGAAATTAAATGCCGAAATATCTGAAGTGTGCTCAGGGCTGTCCGCACCCAAGCAGCAGAAGATACAGAGAATTATATCAAAGGTAATATCACTTTCATCTTTCAAGCCGGAGAATCGAAAAGAATCATCACTTGAAGGACAGAAAGCCGATATGCACGGCAATAAGGTAAAATCAATGTTCAAAAATTTAAAATTAAAGTAAGTATGGGAAAAGAAGCGAAAAAGATTGAGTTTAAAGACTACCTTGATACTAAAGGATTGTCGGAAGACGAATCTAAAGTTTTCGATGTGTTCTCTAAAGGACTTGATGGTTATATGGAAGCCCTTTTTGAGCAGTTTATGAAAGACGAAATTGATTCTAAGTCTATGAAAGAGTCAATTGAAAATGCAACTCAGTCTATTGAAGAGTTGAAAAAAGAAGTCAAGGGATTTGCAGACAGTGAATCTATCAACGAGCGTTTGAAATCCTTTGAGGAAACTATTGTACGCATTAAGGCAGCTACTGAAAAAACAAAAGGAGGAACATATAAGTTAAAATCCATTGAAGATCAACTTCGGGAACAATTAAAAGCTTATATCACCGAAAATCAAACCGGTTGTTCTACAGTTGATTTGAAATCTGCATGTAAAGCATCTCCTGGCAATAAGCTAGAGTTGAATCTGGTAGTAAATACAAAAGATGCCGCAGTTATATCTTCTGGTTCTCTGGCTCCTCATTACGGTGTTGAGGTTGATCCGAATTTATCTGTAAATCCAAGATCTCAGACTGTAATTCGTAATTACGCAAGTGTTTCCGGGACTAATAGCAGGTCGCTTATTTATGCGGAATACGTTAGCAAGGATGGTGATGCCGCAGGGGTTCCTGAAGGTGGGCTAAAGCCGTTGATGGATGCAACTCTTGCGGAAAAAACCGTTACAGCTGCCAAAGTTGCTATTGCTGCTAAATTTACAGAAGAAACTCTTTCTGACTTCCCAAGCTTTGTGAATGAGGTGCAAACAGAAATGGTGAATAAACTTGGCATAAAAGAAGAACAGGGGATCTTGACAGGATCTGGATCGTCTGGAGAAATTAAAGGGGTAGCCGCAGACATGCCAGCTTTCTCTTTGACAAACTTCTATATTGACAAGGCAAATATGTTTGATGCCCTTGTAGCGGCTTATTCTCAAATCGTTTCTACTAGCGAAATGGCTTATCGCCCTAACCTGGTATTGATGAATCCTTTGGATTACGCTTCAATGCAGTTGACGAAAGATGCTAATGGGCAGTATTTGAGACCATTCCGATACAACGATGAGTTGATCCAGGGATTAAGAGTTGAGACTACTACCGCGGTGAAACAGGGCGATTTCATCATGGGAGATTTCTCTTATTTGAACATCCGTGACTTATGGAATCTGTCAATCTCACTAGGCTGGGAAAATGACGATTTCAGAAAGAATATCGTAACGGTGCTTGCTGAAAAGAGATTGATGTGCTATATCAAGTCTCAGTATAAAACAGCTTTTGTAAAAGATAAGTTTAATACTGTAATTGAAGGTATTACAAAATCAGTTGATTAACATATGGGAAAAGAATATAACATGAATTTGACAAAGCGTTACAAGGTAACGTTTATCAAGGATGGTACAATGTATAAAACTGGAGAGGAAGTTATGGTAGGTATGCCTCTTGCCAGCAAGTTTTATGCAGAAGGGAAAATTGAAGCGACTAGCGAATTGCTAAACGATGCTAAGGCATTAGGGTGCGAAGAACTTTTCACAAAACGTAAAAAGACTAACTCATGATTATTGACGGTTCATATTTCACTGGAATGTTGAGTCTTGGCATCATTTGGGATATAGATTCAGATTCTCCGACTCGTATTGCGGAGAGGGATAACTTACAATCATATATAGACCGATATGAAAGACAATATCTTCAGCTTGTTCTGGGTGAGGATATGAGCCGTCAATTCTGGGATTACCTTTCTTCTCATTCCGCCGAAGATAAAATCGAAAAATGGGATACCCTTAAAGAGAAGCTTTCTGAAAAGGGGTATAGTCCGCTTGCTAACTATGTATATTTTCATTATGTTAGAAGATGTGGAGTAAAGCAGACTCCGACAGGGACCGTATATGGTTCAACGGAGGATCGCGCTAATCCGAATAATCTCCTTGTGTCAGCATGGAATGACATGGTAGAGATGAATGAGTCTTTATTCCGTTATCTGTGTGGTAATAAAGGTTATGATGGTTTTGAGTTTGATAAGAGTATGTTGGAAGAAATAAACACAATGGGTATATGAAGTCAATCAATGAAGTATTTAGAGATATAGTGTCTTCAACATCTGCGATTTATGGCAAGAATATTTCCTTTATGTTTGGTGATTGGGATTATGTTTCCGGCATACTTACCGAATGGGCAGAATCGCCTAAAATGAGTAAACTAAGATTCCCGTTAATAGTCCTTTATTCTCCATACGAAGAGCATCATACAAGTAAGACTCGTACATCGGATTTTGACCTGGATATTATGGTAGATACTTTAAAGGAATACACGAATGAAGAACGGGAAGAGGTTTCCTATAAAAGGATACTTCGACCTATTTATGAAGCATTTATTGAAAGTATAGGTAAGTCTCCTGATATAATTCATAACTATAATGATGAATTTCCTCTTATATATATAGAGGACTTTCGCTATGGGAGAAAAGGAATAGAGGACAATAACAAACCATTTAAAGATTTTATCGATGTTACAAAGATCAGAAATTTAAAATTAACAATCAAAAATATTAAATGCTATGGCGACAGAATTTAGAGAATGCGCCGGTGTTGCTCAGTTTAATACCGGTACTTCAAAATGTATACTTGATCCGGGAAAGGTAAAAGCCATCATCTTGGCAATGCACGGATATAAACTTCCTAAGAATGTAACCGCTGAGGCGTTGCAGGCTGCGTGTCACGATGACAGACCGGCTCGTATCTTTCCGATCAAGACGATTGTCGAATACGCTCCGTCTGGTGGAGAGGCCAACAAAGGTGCTACAGGATATGGACCTAACAAGGTTACATCTTACTCGGCGAAAGATGACGTATGGACGCTGGAGGATTTCGATTCAAGTCTGAAGGCTAATATCATGGCCGCAAAAGGAGTTGCTTTTGATGCCTATTTCGTGGACGAGAATAACGTTGTGTACGGAATGAATGATGGCACCGAGGAGCTGGCGGGAATTCCCTTGTCCGGAGTTTATCCGGGCGGTCAGGACTGGGATTCTTCCGGAACGGAGGCAAACCTGACTATCGGTACAATGTTCAAGGACTATGAAAAGTACGTGAAGAACGCCGATTACCGGGTATATAAGTTTGACGTAGTAGAAGCTTTGACAGGGCTTGTTTATGTCGAATTGGTAAAAATAGATTCCGGAGAAAACAATTATAAGCTGAAAGAACATTTCGGTAATCTTGATGTCACATCTTTCTTTGGGCCGGCATTAAGCGAAGGTGCTTCTACTTGCTTTAATGGTGCAACTGCCGTTACTTATGCAAATGGTGTTCTTACGATAACTGCTTCGGGTGCGGTTTCCCTGAAATCTCCGAAGATTCTTCAGGAAAATGGTGTTGTCGGCATTGAACAGTGGGTAGAATGAAAGTAGAAGGAGTTAACTTTGTCGATGAAGAAGTTAAGAAAATGAAGAAAAAAGAATTCATCAATAAACATAAGACTTCTTTCTTTCTTGATAGAACAGAAACTGAAAGAGAAAATATCCTCTCTGATATATATGACAGGATTGTTGGTGTCAGATCTCCTTTAGGGGATATTTAAATTTTTTGTTCATAACTCGGGGAGGTGAAATGCCTCCCTTTTTATTCTATGGGTACAATAAAGGATTTAGTTGATGGTTTTGCGATCCTCGTGGATGGCTTCGACGGAATGCTCCGTAAAACGATGGAGGAGAGCCGTGGTGATGTGTATGACCTCGTCATTGATCAGTTGTATTCCGGTGTAAACGGAAGAGATAAGCCGCTTCGTCCTACCTATTTGTATGATCCGTGGTTCAAGGGTGATGAGGCTGGTGGATGGAAAAACAACGGCAGGGGCTATGCGATGTGGAAAAAAGAGGAGCATCCTCCTACGCCTTCTTTCCAAGGTTATCCTCCCAGGGATATTTATACACCTAACTTGATTATTACCGGTGAATTCTATAGTTCGATTCGCGTGAATGTTTCATCTGAGGGGTTGAAGATCGGGAGTGATACTACAATGGGTAAAGATATAGAGAGAAAATATGGAAGTATTATCTTCGGTCTCGGTCAAAGATCCAGAAGTTATTTTGTTGAGTACGTCCTAAGTCCTGCGTTAAAAGAATACTTCTCAAGATTTGGTGTATTATGAGTTGTTGGTGTCAAGGTAATAAACGGCTTGCTTCTATAGAGAAAATGCGGGAAATCGCAAGAAAGGCTGCTAAAATGGAGAAATCTGTGTTTGTCCTAATAGAAAAGCCGGATGGTACATATTATTTTGTCAAAGATGGAGAGGATTATACCGGCACCTTTATTGAGTACGTATATCCATAATACGACAAAAAGAACAGTTTTTGCATCATGTGGTCAGAAAAATCACGGGGATTATACAAAAATAAGAGGAAATATAGAGCAAATATATGCTGTTACAAAAAATAAAATAATTGTTTGTCGAATAGCAAAAACTTATTATATTTGCAGTGCGATGCAGCTTGGGGGAGCGCAGATAAGATATTAAGTATTTCCATAGAGTTGGGAATATATGAACGGTGCCGAAAGATCCTCAAGCGTTCGGCGCTGTTTTTTTTGTATTCCCGTGTGTGAAAGGGCACACTGCGAAAATTGTATGAATGATATTCAGGTTTTCAATGATGACTTGGCATCAATCGCCTTAAAAGCAAAAGAAACAAACGAAGTCCATGTTTATGAGCATCCTTTATTTGGCAAGATTCGTATGTTTGTTCAAAACGGTAAGACTTGGTTTTGCGGAACAGACATTGCAACATCTTTAGGGTACTCTAATCCTCGTGATGCGATAGTAAGACACTGTAAGTCACAGGGCGTCGTGATTCACGACACCCCCACAAATAGCGGAGTCCAGCCAATGAAATTCATCAGCGAAGGTAACGTCTACCGTCTGACAGCAAAAAGCCAAATGCCGAAAGCCGATGAATTTGAAAGTTGGATATTTGATGATATTGTTCCTTCTGTGATGCAGACCGGAAGTTACTCCGTCAAGCCATCATTGCCTAAAACTTACCTTGAAGCTCTCAAAGAACTGGTTGTAGTTGTCGAAGAGAAAGAGCGTTTAGCATTAGAAAATACGACTATGAAACCCAAGGCGGATTATTTCGACAGGCTGGTAGATAGAAAGCTGCTGACTAATCTGCGCGATACGGCAAAAGAGTTAAAAATACCTCAAAATAAATTCATCTCCTTGCTGTTAGAGAACAAATATGTCTATCGTGATACAAAGCGTAGATTGAAGCCTTATGCTGATCATACTCCATCTTTGTTTGAATTAAAAGATTACGAGCATAATGGACATACCGGAACGCAGTTGCTTATTACTCCAAAAGGGAAAGAGACATTTCGGTTGATGTTTAGCGCATAAGAATTGTACAAATTAAAATGGAGAAATAATTATGGGAAAATTTCCATTCTATGAGCTGTTGCATAAAATAGACGATGATAGTAATTTAGCGCGTTGTTTTAACGAAGCATTGAGAAAGCTGGATATTGTAAGGATGATTACATCTCCGTCTACATTTGAAAGAATGTCAGAGGATGCAGATCAACATTGTATTGATTTGTTTTATGAATCTTGTTTGTGGGAAATGTATTTGCATGGAGTCATATCAAAACTACATGGCTGGCAGGCTGCTATAGATAAATATTTAAAGGAATTTGAGGGCAGTTGGAAGTATTATGCCTCATATAAGCGAATAGAATCAATCAAAGAATACGGCGGGGAGGATGAGGATTATGACGACAATGGCAATATCCGGATAGTGAATCTTTCCAATAAAGATCTGGAACACTATACGATTATCGGTGATTTGATTCAGAATGACTGGCGGGATATTGTGCAAGAGACAAAGCCAGAGCACCTGGACGGGTTGCTAGCGGCCCTTCAGACTCAGGGTGAGATGTCTATAACTGATATTGTCGCAAAGATAACAGGTCAGGAGATTCCTGTGTACAGAGAAGATGAAAAAGGTAAGATGGTTGAAATGTCTTTTGCTGATAAAGCTCTTTTGAAAGTTTCTAATAAAAGTAATGCGGAAGAATTGGCTATTGTCATATTGTTTGCTTGTATTAGCATTCAGTCGATAATCGAAGAGTTGAAGTCTCTTGATAAATTCAAAGATAATAACGGAAGGCTTATGTCTGTCTACAGGGATGTAGGATGTCTATTATCTATGAATTTTAAAGAAATGAGGGTGGTTGATAGTTTTTCTCAGAAGAAGTAGGTTTAATTAATAAAAAGGGTAGCCACAAAGCTACCCTTCCCTGTCGATTGGCGTCAACTTCAGTGCCGGACCGAAATCCCCGACCTATTATGTATGATTAATCCCGACCTTCCTCTCATTTCTCATTCGCTGGCTGTCGGACATACATATCCGGCACCACGAAGTTTTCAAATGATAGCTCTTACCGTTCCGATATACTGTCCGGTTATAAAACCGGTGCAACGGAAGGGTTTTCCCGCAATGGGTACATAGTTTTAGTTCTACTCCGTCTGTTATAACTCGGTTCCTGGGCTTTCGCTTCACTAAATTACAGGATGCACATTCCTTTTCGCCGTATTTGGCAAAATGAGTGCAATCTGGTCGGGGTGATGTTTGATGTATATTCATAATCGTATTTAATTTGCTTTAATTAACTCGCATCCGGTTTTCTCCTTTGCGCGTTCTAAGAATATTCTTGTATTCTCATTCTCGACTACTACCCATATCCCTGTACATCCTGTTGTCTTGGGCCTCTGGAATAGCAGGTCGCAAGGCTGTCCATAATATACCCACAGAAATGTAAGCTCTGATAGGTACATATTGTCTATCTTGATGATATATTTAGCGGGTATATCCATATTTTTTATATTTAGGAGGATTCCTCCTCGGTGATACATTGCTAGTCGTAATAGATCATTTGGAGTGCTTAAGTGTTCTTCCTTTGGTGAAGTCGTATTCAATAACCTTTCCTGTTTGCTTAATTCTTCCGGAAATGGATTGATTACTCCTTAGGAGCTTGGCTATTTCGTTGCGAGTAACTCCGTATTCCATTAACATCTTAACTACTGTATTATATGCGCGGATGATTCCTGCATTCTCTAGCACGATATCAGAATTTCTCATAACCAAGCGATGTATTTCTTTTTTGCAATCTTCTATTTCATGCAATAGACTCATGATCTCAGTCCCCCTATTTCTTAGTTCTGTTGTGAGGTTGACATGGTCATTATATAAATGATCGTACTTTATTTTTAGGTCGTTGTAAGCCTTATCCGTAGTAAGTGATTTCATGTGTTTATCTTTTATAAAATAATGTTTCTCCATTTTTTCTGAATGTGTAGTAGCCAGCTATGAGGCTACCAAGTATTATAATGATCTCTAGCATGATATTATGTTTTAATAGTTATTACATACTGATTGATATATTGCCGAAGCTCTCGTTATTTCAACGGACTCTGTAGTTATTTCTATTGCAGTATATTCTTCATATTTGAATATAGTTGTGGCTGTCCGGCATTGAAACGGACTGCGATAAATGTGTAATGTGATTAGGCGACTGGATTCATCTCACCTTTTATTTGCTTGATGGCTTTCTTCACATTCCAATCATTTTCGTATAGGGCAATGATGAATCGCCTGCCTCTCTGCGTCCAGACCGTATATGTGTTGGTGTGGGTGTTACCAAGCTCCGCCTGCACAGTCGATTTAAATATGTTGAACGCCGCAAACATACAAACTATTTTTGAAAAAAGCAAGAAAAAACAATTTTTTTGTGTGATGTATGGAGATATATGACGATTTATTTGGATTTATGAACAGTTGTCTGTTATTTTGTTGCATTGTATAACTAAAACACACAAATATGAAAAAAATGTTTTTGCTGCTATTATTATTTTGCTCATTATCATTAAATGCTCAAAATGATTATATAATAGAAACTGGAAGAAGTAATGAAGTTGTATCTAAAACGGAAGAGGAGATTTTTGTTGAGGAGAACTTTAAAACCATACCAATGTGCCAATGGAATGAAAATACTAAATTTATGTTTGAAAGAAACATTCTAAATGAAAATGAAGCAAATTGGTTACCATTTACTTCTGATTTTAAATGTAAAGGTAATGTTGATTTGAAGTTTATTGCAGATAAGGTGTTTTATGTAAATAAGATTTATGAAAAAAAAGTATCGTGCCCTAGAGGGAGGTGTGTAAGAACCTATATTGAATTTAAGTTTGAAGACAATGTTTTCACATATGAGTATATAGGATCAAAAGAAGAATTATGCATGAATTCTGAGAGTATGAGCGCTAATGTTGATTTGGTCTATTTAGGCGATGTTGATATCGCAAGGAAAATCTTGGTGGGAAAGACGATGTATACAACAAAAAATACTATTGGGAAAAGTTTAACTCCTGGAAGGATGGCGAAGCAATATGATAAGGTTTGCGTAACTCGAGTTGGAACAAGTTTAAAAAAAGGAGAACCTGTTAGAATATTCTTTAAAGATGACTCTTCTATAGAATACTATGTAGATGTTTATATTTCAAAAACAAATCAGCATGTTGACAAATATACAATAAATGAATACAGGTATTTCCCATATGTTTTTTCATTTGCGGATATAAGATTAAATTATCCAGATATATCAGATGAAAGGTGGGAGTCTATAAAGAATCATGAGGTCAAAATAGGAATGAGTAAAACAGAGTGTATATTGTCAATAGGAAATCCCCAAAGCAAAAATTCTGATGTTTCCAATAGAGGAGTAGTCAGTGAACAGTGGGTTTATGATAACTTGGGATTATACATCTATTTCAAAAAAGGGGAAATTGATTACATACAAGATCGAAATTAATATTTATCTTTTTCCTAATCCAAATAACACAATATAATTATGAAAAATATTTTCCCGCCCCGTTCCAATTAAGGTTCGGGGCTTTTTATTTTCCAAAAGTTAAATTTTCGTATTGCATTGAAATATCCAGCTATAAAAGTTGTATTATTGTATAACTTTTCTTATCTTTGTTCCATGAGAAAGATAATCACATATAAAACCTATTTCAGCGACTTCATTAAGAAGTTATCCAAGGATGAAGTAAATAAAATACGTCGTGCATTAGACTTGTTTAAGGTAGAAGATAAAATGCCACGACATTTTATAAAGTTTATACGTGATGGAGTTTATGAGTTCCGTGTAAATTATGGAAACAATGAATTCCGTATTTTTTTCATATATGACGGTGACACTATTGTGGTTCTTTTTAATGCATTCAAGAAGAAGACGCAAAAGACACCAAATAATGAAATAGAAAAGGCGTTAAAATTAAAGGAGGAATATTATGGAACTAAAAGAAATCAGTAAAGACATCTATGATGTAGATGCTTGGTTGGACGAAGGTCTTGGGAAAGAAGGTACTCCCGAGCGTGAAAAAAATCGAGAAAAGGCATGGGAGGAATATAACGCCCAAATACTCCTTGAGGCCCGAAAAAATGCACGTCTTACGCAGTCAGAACTTGCTAAGCGTATTGGGGCTGACAAAGGCTATATTTCAAGGGTTGAACGTGGGCTAACAGTTCCTACTGTTGCTACATTGTATAAAATAGCCTCTGCTATGGGGCTAACAGTGGAGTTGCGTCCCGCATAAATATGCTGTAATGGGAATAAACAATCATCAAAAAATAAATTATGGAAACATCAAACCAATACTCCGAACTATCTGTTCATTGTGGTAGCAACACGGACAGCATGGAAAAGCTAGTAGATATATGCAAAGAAGAAGCTGATAAGCTAGCTGAAACTTTATCACTTACCGAAGGTGAGGAAGTATCCGTCCCTTTTTGGACATCAGGCCCAGGATTCCCCGAACTAATATGCACTGGGGTATTTAAAAGGAACGACAGCGGAAAGATCTGCTACGATCTAGACTTTTCGGAATCAGTTTTGTAGTCCACCTCCCTAACCAGTCTTCGCCCGCCGGAAGGTGGGCGTTTTTTGTTTCTGAATACTTCCTTCTATCTTCTAGTTCCCCTTATTTCCTTTTAAAAGTGTTAAATAATACATTCAACAATAAATTTGTTACCCTTTTGTTTGTTTATCAGTAACGAATACGTTACTTTTGTTTTGAATTTAAAAGCTCATTGAAATTATGAAAGTATCAGAATTAGTAAGGATGCTAATGAAAGCCGGTTGTTTCATACATCGTCATGGAGCCAATCATGATATATGGTATAGTCCGATAACCAAACAGACTTTTCCAGTACCAAGACATGAGAGCCAAGACATGAGAGCCGGCACATTAAAGAGCATTAAGAAGATGGCGGGGATTTAATCCCTGCCGTTTACTTACTAAATTGAGAAAACATATTTCAATGGCTTTTAAATTTCAAATCAAAAACAAAGAGTTATGAAGATACTTGCTATTATTGAAAAAGGGACAGATGGTTTATACTCCATCTATTCAGATGATATGCTGCTTAATCATGGATTAGGCGGTTATGGTTCAAGCGTGGAAGAGGCAAAAGCTGACTTTATGGAAAGTATTAAAGAAGCAAAGGGAATGATAACAGAAGAAAGTATCCCCTTTCCTAATGAAATGGAATATATAGATGTAACTTTTAAGTACGATCTTCAATCTTTCTTTAATTACTTTGATTGGATTAATGTGAGCCAGTTTGCTAAAAAAGCTGGAATCAATGAGTCTAAAATGCGCCAATATAAAAACGGACTGGCATTTGCCGGGGAGTCAACAACAAAGAAGATTCTCGACACTATAAAGAATATCGGAGCAGAGTTACAATCTGCTACTTTATAAATTCAAAGCTTTTAAATTCAAAAGAGGAGCCGTGAACCAATAAAGGGACGCGGCTTTCTCGCATTACTTCACCTTTATTTTTACCAACATCTCTCTCTTATTCTTATTCATTCTAAATAGCTTGTAAATTTCCTCAAATCTTCCTATATTTGTGCGGAAACTGTGTCAAGTGGCCCGGTACTTAATTCGAACGTTATGGCAAATGAATTAAAAATCACGGATGTAGTCGATCAAAAAGCTTTTGATCAGTTGCGAAACTTTAAGGCGGAATTAAACGAGAATTATTCAATTTATAAGAAGCTTGCTTTAGAATTAGCCGGTGGAGTTAAAATCAATCCTAAAACATTCCAAGAATTATCTGACAAATCGATTCTTTATAATAAAACACTAAATGATCTTATTGTTACTCAGAATAGAATGGCTGCTATTCAGGAAAAATACAATAAGACTTTGGAGGATTATGGGAATAAGATAAATAAATTACTGACTCTTAATACCCTTCCTAAGCAATTTGACGATTTAGTTAAAGGGATAAATAAGATATCTAGCTCTCTAGATACGCTTTCTTCTAAATTTCAGAACACTTCTTCTGCCCAAAGTTCGGCATCTCAGGCAAATCAATCGTATACCCAATCTACTAATCAATTAAATCAGGCGATAGCGACTACTGAGATCAGATATGCTGAAATTGTAGATAATATATTAGCTTATGATAATAATGTTACTAAATTGACGGCAGATACCATTCAGAACAAGATTAGAATAAAGGAATTAGGAGATGAACTCAAACGATTGGATAAGGAATATAAGAATGGGAATATCAGCTTAACTGATTATCTGAATAAATCTGCATTACTAAAGCAGCGTCAAACGGAGCTTTCGGAGCAAAACAAGCAGTATTCAAACTTAATGAGAAATCATGCTGCTGTTATTATTTCCGCATCTAGCAGCTACAACGAAATGAATGCTGCGGTATTGGCTCTTGAAAAACGGCTGAAATCTATGTCTAAAGATTCATTTTTAGGTTCTGAAGGGCAAAAGACATTGCAGCAAATACAGACGCTGAAGAATGAATTAAAAAGCATGGATGCCCAAATGGGAAATTATCAACGCAATGTTGGTAATTATGCTTCGCATTGGAATGGTTTAGGTATGTCTGTTCAACAAGTCGCAAGAGAACTTCCATCTCTTGCAGTTGGTTGGAATACGTTTTTCCTTGCAATATCTAATAATCTTCCGATTTTAGCAGATGAGATTAAAAAGGCAAATGCTGAATTTAAAGCAATGCGGGAATCTGGAATAAAGGGAATACCTGTTTGGAAACAGTTGACTGGGGCTATCTTTAATTGGCAGACAGCATTAGTGATAGGGATAACTTTGCTTTCTGTATATGGAAAAGATTTGGTAAATTGGATTAGTGGATTAGGTAGAGCTAAAAAAAATCTTGATAGTGCGACGATAGCACAATTGGCTCTAAATAATGCTACTAAAGAAGGGATTGAAAACTCTATTAGTGAAACTAATAAGCTAAATATACTGTATAAAATGGCTAATGATACATCTAGATCAATGATAGAACGCAAACAAGCAGTAGATGAATTACAAGCTATTTATCCGGAATATTTTAAAAATTTGTCTGATGAGGCTATTATGACTGGGAGAGCTTCTGATGCATATAATATGGCTAAAAACAATATTATAGAGTTGTCTAAAGCAAAAGTAAAATTATCAGAAATAGATAAATTGTCAGTAAGGGCACAGGAGTTATCAATGCAAGCAGCTGGCAAATTATTAGAGTTGAGAAAAGCAGAAAAAGAACCTGATTATGTTGACCCTTATTCTGGAGAGATAATTAAAGCTGCGGATCGTGTTGGCAAATTGAGAGAAGAATATAATGGTATTACAGAAGAATTGAGAAATATTTACAAAGCCCAACAGTCTATTGTATCAACTATAAAAGTTTCAGATATTACAACTTCAGAAGATGATTTAGAAAAACAGAGGGAGCTTGAAAGATTAGCAAAAGAACAAGCTAAATATCAAGAAGACATTGCTAAACGTCTTTCCGAAACCCGTATTTCTCTTATAGATGATGAGTATGAAAAAGAAAGGCAGACAGCTCAAAAGAAGTATGAAGAAAATATAGCATCCATCAAAGGTAATTCGGAAGAAGAAAATGAATTGAGAAAGAATTACGAACAGATACTTCAGGATGAATTGTTGGCGATAGATAAGAATTACTTGGATAAAAAAGATGAAGAAGAAAGAAAAAGGATTGAAAGCATTATGGAATATAAGATGGATCGTAAAAAGAATGACTATGCCGCTGAATCCATTGATAATTCAAGAGATATGCAAAGAGATATTCGCGAACAGGCTACATTATATGAACAAGGCATAATCACTAAAAAGGAATACGAAAAGAGAAAGGCCCAAATAACGCAAGATTATGCGAAAATAGAGACTAAGCGTACTATGGCACTTCTGCAAGAATTGATTAATGTACAAGGCATATCAGATGAAGAAAGATTAAGATTGAAAGAAGCTCTTGCCGAAGAAGGAATAAAGCTTATAGAAAAGGTTAGAGATGCTCACACTAAAGCAAGGGATGAAGAAAATGAAAGTGATAAAAAATATTGGGCAGATATTCAATCATCAATAGATAACCTGAAGAATGTTAGTGATGACGCAGTTGATGGGCTAGGCACGCTGTTTGGAGGAATAACAGAGCTAATCCTGAAGATGGTAAAAGATGGTAAATTGGGAATAGAAGATCTTTTGTCCAGTGCAGCTGCTATATCTGAAGGACTATCAACTATGGTTATAGGCATGTACGATCGGCAAATAGAAAAAATCGAAGAGCAACAGGAAAAGAATGAAGAGGCTGGAGAAGAAGAGAAGGAGCGCATTGAGAACCTAGTGAATAGCGGCGTGATCTCTACGGAAGAAGGTGAAGCTAGAAAGCGTGCTGCTGAGCAAAGGACAGCCGATAAAAATAAAGAACTGGAGAAGCAAAAAGCTGAAATCCAGCAAAAACAGGCTAAATGGAATAAAGCTAATTCCATTATACAGGCAACAATAGCGACATACCGGGCGGTAACTGAAGCGTTGCCGAATTTTGTTGTTGCTGCTATAGTTGCCGCAATGGGAGCTGCCCAAGTTGCAATGATCGCCGCCCAGCCCATCCCGAAATACGCAAAGGGAACAAAGGATAAATCTCACCCGGGAGGTTTGGCTATTGTCGGTGATGGTGGCAAGCGAGAGGTTATTCTTACAGATAGCGGAGCTTATATCACCCCATCTGTCCCCACTTTGGTTGATATGCCTAAACATGCTGAGGTTATCCCGGATATAGTTGATTACAAAAAAATGGCTCTTCGCTCTGACGCAATGATGCTTGATAAGATGAGGCGTGACAAAGGAGATCCCGTCATAGTTAATGTAAATAATGACTACAGCAGACTGGAGAGACGGTTTGAGGACGTGTATGGAGAAAATCGGAAAATGGTTCGATATATGAAAAAAATGGCCCGTTCCGCAGAGTATCGTTATCTGGACAGTAGATTATAACTTATCATTATAAATAAATCATCGTGTGAAGGAGCACGTTACAGAATTATGGAAAACTTTAAAGAATTAATTCCTATCAGAGAAAACAATGGCAAAAGAGCCGTTAACGCACGTGACCTACATGCTTTTCTTGAAAGCAAAAGAGATTTTTCCAATTGGATTAAAGATAGGATTAAAGCCTATGATTTTATTGAAAATCAGGACTATCAGGTTTTCAACAATTTTGGCGAAAACCCAAAAGGTGGGCGCCCGTCAATTGATTATGCTATTTCAATCAGCATGGCAAAGGAATTGTCTATGATTGAGAATAACGAACGCGGCAAACAAGCTCGAAAGTACTTCATAGCCTGTGAAGAGCATAAACATGAGCTTTCTCGTAAAGATCTTGCGCTTATGGTCATTCAGGCGGAAGAAGAGAAAGAGAGGCTTCAAATGGAAAATAAGCATACAAAAGCCTTGCTGGAACAGAAACAAGAACAACTGGATGAATCTAAAGAGTGGTTCTCTATTAAACGATACGCAAAAGAGAATGGTTTAAACTGGAGAAAAATAAATTGGCAGGCATTGAAAGCCTTGTCTTTCGAACATGGATATGATGTGAAAAAGATATTTGATGCCAACTATGGTCAAGTCAATATCTATCATATCGATATTTTTAATATGTACCTCTCACATTAAAATACCCATAATGCTATACAATGATTTAGACAAAATTCCCCTAGACATCTTTATTGACGTCTTTTTAGGAGAAAAGAGAAAACTCATAATAGACGGCAATCATTCAGAGGAAGAACTGGAATCACAGTCCTCAATGCTCATATCTGAATATATCGAAATTGTAGGTGGATCTTCTGTTTCTGGTGAAATCTTGAAAAAGAGTAATCTGATCAATCTTCATATAAAAGTTGAATGTATGAGGATTGCGGAACTGATGGCAAATCGGGGAGAATGGGATGAAGTGGTTAATATCTTAAGATCCTTTGGATATCAGCTATTCCCGTCTGAACATGAAAAAATTAGAAAGCGGATATCGGCTATAATGTCGCAGAGTCGTTATCTGATAGAGAGCTATAACAGCAAAAAGACGGAAGAGCAATCTTTCAAAATGGATAAAAATTACTTTGCCAGGGAAAGAGTTATGGTCATGGCTCATTTTGGAATGCAGATCCGCAAGAATGAGATTACGGCAAAAGAATATGCCTTTATGGTTAAGCGTATGTGTGACGATGTAAAATCAATAAAACGCAAGTAGCTATGTACTTTAGATGTCAGATATTAACAAATGGAATATCCTACGAAGCAACGGATGATCTCAAGAACTGGGATGATTTTGAACTTGCTTATAAAAGAAGTAATTATGACGGAGTACTTCGTTCTTTTAGCACTAAATTTGAGTTTGTAAACCGGTCTTATAATTTGTTGAAGGAAGAATATTCAAAGAATTACCTTTCTTCCAGTGCCGGTATAGCTTTTTATAAAAGAAACAATAGCTGGAACTGGGATAAGGTATTTCAGTGCGCTTTAGATTTTTCCTCTTATTCGGATGATGGATATACAATCTCTATTAACGCAATTGATGATACGCTGGCCGCTATTATTAAAGCTAAGAGAAATATTCAGTATGAGTATCTGGTGTCTGAATTAAAGCCTCAATCTCTTTATTATGACGGTCTGAAATTCCAGTATGAAGCTAAATACGTGTCAGGAGGAACAACTGTAGAAGATGATGCTAACCTTCAGTATATCGAACATTATGGACCTCTTCTTCCGGGGGGAGAGGGGAAGCCTATTGTATTGGGCTTTCCTTTGTATATACTAGATAATAGTGAACTCCCGAAGCTGAATTCTCCATTAGTCTTTACAGATGAGCCGTTTTCGAGTGATGGGGGTGTGCAGCCCTTTGCAGAAGCGCTTTCTGATATTAATATCACAATAAAACTGTCATTTTCGTTTTATGTGATTGGAAGCACCAGCAATGGAACTGTATCTTCGCAGATTGTATTATATATACAAAGGGCTGACGGAACACTCGAACAGAAAATGAGGGCTCAACATATAGCCGGGAACTACCCTACTTTTGTTAATGAAAATATAACTTCAGTTCTTCATAAAGGAGATACTGTCAGGATGGAACTGGAATTAAACAATTCAGTAAGACCTGTGGCAATGACATGGACTACTTATCTGAGAGGCTTCTCTTTATCTGTAAATTCCCAATCCCGTATCAATCCTGTCAATATAGATGTCCTTCTTTTGACCACTGTTGCAGAAAAGCTCCTTGAAAGCATGACAGATAGCAGTGATTATAGCGTAGATATATACAATTATGTACCTGGTGGAATTACCCGGAGTCGACTCTCTTCGTGTTTTATAATGCCGGCAGAAAGTGCAAGAAATCTTCCTAATGCAAAGCTATACACTTCCTTCAAGAAATTTTGTGAGTTTATGGAGGCTGAGTTTGGCTATGTTCTGGTTATAGAAGGGAACAACGTTACTTTTATTCATAGATATGCATTGTTTGACAATTATGTCGTAAAAGACCTTTCAGATCAGATAAACGATTATGAATATAGCGTCAATTCCTCTCTTGTCAACACTTCCGTAAAAGTTGGATATGATAAGCAGGATTATGACGGTATCAATGGACGTGATGAGTTTCGGTTTACAAATGAATTCTCAACAGGATTAAAACTGACGGATAATACTCTTTCTTTCATCAGTCCTTACCGGGCGGACGCGTATGGAATAGAGTTTTTGGTTCAAAAGCGAGGGGAAGATACCACCGATAATGATAGCGATAATGATGTTTTTATCGTAGGTTGTCAATATGCAACTTCGGCAGAGAATGGTAATCTGTTATTAGACCGTCCGTACAGCCCTAGTCAGTTGCTGGGCCTGATCGGTCCTGATACAATGTTTAACGTAGAATATTCGCCTCGTTTTATGCTGGAAGCAAATAAGGCGTATATAGGCGCATGCACAAATATGCTTAAGTTTACTTCTTCTGATGGTAATAGCAATGTCTCAATTGCGGGAATAAAAGAAACCGATGATTTTCCTATAGATAATCGTTTGTTTACGGTAGGTGAGGTAGACGTTGAGACAAGTGAAGTGGATGTTCCTTCGAATTTATCTGGATTAATCTCTCTTGATTATAATGGAGAGACCGTACGTGGATATATTAAAGAGATGAAGATTAATGTCGGAAAGACCGAATCGGTAAGATATTCTCTAATTGTGAAAGAGATAAAAAGCTGATAAGTTATTGTAATTGTTATAATAATTAGTATATTTGCATTGCAGTGTCAAGTGGCACTTAACCCATAAAAGAACGAAAAGACCATATGATTAAAATCGGTGACATCTGTCCATTGTTCTTTTCTCCATTAAAGAACAAATTTCAGCAGGATATAGACTATATCCAGCGCTTTCATACAAATGACAACATTCTAGTCCAGGTATTTTCGAATGATTCCAGCCATTCTGTTACGGCTTATTTACGCAATTTAGTATCAGGCAATCAAATACCCGTTTCTTTTTCTGAATATCAGGTGAATGATACGATAAAAATGTATTATTCCGCAATAACAGGACTTCATGATGCTGTATATGTACTTGAGGTAGCGGATGCTTCTGGCAATTTCTATGCCGTTAGCGAGCCCTTCTCAATCTGTTCTGATAGCCTCATTTTGGATGAGACATGTCTTATTAGATGCTCTCACAAAGATAATAATTCTCCTTTTGACAATATCTTCTGGCCTGGTGAAGATCAGTTGTTTTTTGAATTCAGAATAGAGGGAGGATTCAAACCGAACGGTTATTCTGCAAAAGTTGAGAATGAGCAATTCCGAAACCAAAAGCAGGAAATTATAGAATTATATTCAGTTCCGTATGATACGTTCGCGTTGTCATGTGGCAATTCTTCTGGCATTCCTTATTGGTTCATTCAGTTTATAAATAAGGTTTTATGCCTTTCTGACTTTTATGTAAATGGTGTTGCTTATGTGCGTTCGGGAAATTCTGTTCCTGAAGTGACTCAAATATCTGAGGATAGCCAAATGTTCTGGAGTTCGGTTTTATTGGAAAAGAGAGAGAATGATCTTTCTGGATTAGGCGGTATACCCGGTGGTTCGTCAGCGATTAATCTTGTTGGGTTTAATATAAATAATCCCAAAGAGGGGGAGATGTTACAGTATGATTCTTCCCAATTAGCTTTTGTAAATACTGACAAAATTGAAGTGTAATGAAGAAGAAGGTAACAAAAGAGTTATGGTATGGAAGTGAGATAGACAAGGATGGCAATCCGGTATATCCTCCGTTGGCACCTTCTGAAGCAAGGCATTTAGAAGGATTGAATCAAGGGGAAGTATATATACATAACAGAGATGAAGATCCTAAAATCATTATTGTAACTGATAAAGGAAACGTAAAAGAAATTGGCGGAGATGGTGAAGCACTAGAGAAAAAATATATACGAAAGGATCAACCGGATGGTACCGATTTCCTATTAAGTGCTAACGGTGGTCTTGTAGTGCGTGGCGGAGAATTGATAGAAGAAACAGAAGATTCGTTAATTGAAGAATTAGAATATGGCAATACTAAGTAACGGTAAGTTCTACGGATTTCTTTGTTCTGTGAAAGCGACAGGACGTAAGTTGTCGAACGGCGTAAAGGAATACGTCGAAGACTTCGTGTCCGGATTTGCCGGTCATGGATGGAAGCTGTGGGAGTATATCAAGGGTAAATGGAAACTGGAGATAGACAGTCTCGTTGTTCGCGAGACAATGGTCGTTTTTGAGCTCCTTATTCAGAAGATCCGCGCGGTGAAGGGTGCACTGGGTATCACTCAGGCATGCGGCCGTATAAAGACTGCCACGCTGGATGAGTCCGGACAAAACTGGCTGGTCACCATAGAGGATGAGATGTCTTTTGTCGCACACGATTTCATCCGGTGCCAGGATTGGACGAATGGTACCCTTAAAGGCTATTGGGTCGAGATAGCCGAAATACGCAAGATTGACGGTGTTGATACAATCGTCATACCTGTCAGTGAGTTCACCGGCGGTGTAGGTTACACAGACGGCATGGAGGCTGTTGATCCGGCATTGTCGGGCATGACTACTCCGGCTGTCAGTGATGAGATTGTTCAGTTCGGTAACTCGAAGGATGTAAATCGTCAGAGTGCGATCTATCTGCATGCCGATGAAGGTGGACAGCCTGCAATCGATATTCTGTTTGGTATCAACAGCAAGAGTTTTGCCGGTTGTACGAAAATCCGTATGGGCGGTGATATTCCCGGAACAGACGGGCTTAAGGGTTTCTATTGCGAAAATGGTATGATCAAAGGTACAGACTCTAAAGGGCATGTCGTTTACTGTATCTATCCGGACGGTACTGCTGAGTTTGGAGACGGATCAGCCCGATTTGCTACAGATAAATCCGGTCACATAGCCGGAGGTGCCATTTCGTGGCATTGGGACGCATCGAAGAACAAATATGTGTGTTCCATGAAAGGAGTGGTTCTAACGTGGGATAATCTGGACGAGGAAACAAAGGAAAATCTAAAGGGAGAACCGGGTAAAGATGGCCAGGACGGTACGAATGGTACTGACGGTAAAGACGGTACAAGCCTCATCTTTATGGGGGAATTCTCTTCTGCTCCGGCAAATCCTCAGAACGGATACTGGTATCGTAATACTACCGACAAGAAATGCTACGTATACCAGGATGGCGCATGGTATGTGATGACTGAGGATGGTAAGAATGGTCTTGACGGAGAAGGAAGTATTTCTGCTGATCTTGACGATGAAATGCAGTCTGTAGCTTGCTCTCTGGACGGTACAGTGGTATTCGGTTTACCTGTCACAACAACATTCTCTATGTTCTACGGAACAACCAAGCTTCCTCTTGATTCTCTTTCTGTAGGCAGCATCACAGGCGTGACAGCAACGGCTGATCGTAGCACAGGGATAGTTAAGGTAACAGCTATTACTGCTGCGGTGGCTGATGTAATTCGTATACCCATAACGGGACGGGTAACATACAAAGGTTCTCAGTATGAACGTACCCTGCATTTATCGATAAACAAAGTGAAGCCTGGGGAGAATGGAGAGGATGGGACTGACGGAACAAATGGTCAGAACGCGGTCATTTACTCGCTTCAGCCATCGACCAATATCATAAAGAGAGATGCTGACGGGAACAGTGATGTCTCGAATATATCCTGCCGGGTGATGAAGACCGACGGAGCTTCTACTGTCGTATCCTCTCTGCCGGTTGGCTACTCAATGGATTATATTATAGACTCAGGAAATGCGACTAGCTATACTCCGGATAAGCAAATATCCGTCTCCGGGATAACAGACAAGATACAGTTCCGGCTTTACAATGAAACATCGGGAGTAGTACTGATCGACCGCGAAACGATTGCTGTTGTCTCAGACGGGAAGAAGGGGCTTGACGGTATAAATGGTGAAGATGGTAAAGACGGGCTTAGTATTACGTGGAAAGGGGATTTATCAAGCGCTCCTGCCAATCCTCAAAAAAACTGGGCTTATCGCAATACCAGTAATGGTATCGTCTATATCTATAACGGCACCGCTTGGGAGTTGATGGTTGCGGACGGTCAGGACGGAACAGATGGTACTGACGGCACGGATGGCCTGAGTGTTTTCATTACATACCATGACAGCGAAGATGAACCATCCCGTCCGACCGGAAGCGGGACAAGCGGAGGATGGCACACTAACGCAACAAAAGATGTTGTCTGGATTTCTCAGAAGGTCGCTTCAAGCGCTTCTTCCGGCACATGGGGTGATCCTATACGATTCAAGGGATTACCGGGGAAATATACGGAGCTACGGTATAAGTATGCTTTCGGAAAGCCTGCTACGCCTACCGGTACAAATCCGGCAGGATGGTCCCTTTCTCCGGATCGGGAGGATATTACCTTCTCGTATTCGGGTAACTTTACAAAAGACGGTGATTACTATGTCTCTCCATCTCCTACATCTCATTCCTCGACATACAAGCAAAGGGTGTCATTTACGACAAGAAGAGCTAATCAGATGATACATATAGAGATTGATGTATCATCCGAGCAGAACTACGACAAGGGTATCGTAGAAGCCCTTGATACGTCCTATCGCATGGACAACGAACATGCCTGGGAGGGAAGTGGAGTAACCAATGCGGTGGTGGATATTGCAGTGCCTACAGCCGGCAGTCACTTTGTTGAGATTGTATATACGAAAGACGGCAGCACAAGCAGTAACGAGGACAGAGTCAAGTTCCGTATGCTCGATCCTACTACCTGTTGGTATTCCACCGCAGTGATTGATGGTAAAACAACTCCTTCCTGGAGCGAACCTGTCATATTCCCAACGGACTCCAAGACCGAGGAGCAGGTTTACCTGCTTGCAAAGTCTAAGCGTAATGTTATTGACCTTCCGGCATCCAACGAATATGTTAACGAATACATTGGTGATGCTCCTGAATACAGTAGCTCAAAATTCTATTCGGCAGGTAACATAGTAAAATACAATAATGTATACAAGGTAGCTATTCAGGCGCATTCGGGGATTGCTCCGACCAATGAAGCATACTGGGAAGATGTGCTATGGTGGGTGGATAATCCTCGTGGAGCATCGGAAACTTATCCTTATGAGTATACTTGTGAACGTACTCTACAGGATGGGAAATGGGGAGAATATAAGAACTATCGTCTCTTTGGTCATTACGGAAAGGACGGCGAACCGGGTGCAGATGGCAAACCGGGAGAGGATGGAAAAGATGCGAATCTGCTTCCTTGGGTGGAACAATGGAATAATAATAAGACACTGATAGATGGCGAATATATCGTATCTCCGAAGATGTTTTCCGGTACAAAGGATAGTGGTGGGAAACTGACCGGTATTGCGTTAGGCAGGGATTGTATCACCATTGACGGAGAAAAACGCACAGGAATTTTCGCTTTGGTAAAAGATGAAGTTGTCTTTGAACTCGATCCGATAAATCAACAATATAAATTTAAAGGAACAATTGAGGCTGATAGCGGGAAAATAGGAGAATGGAATATAACAAGTACAGGGCTAGCTATTTCAGGGCAAAGTAATGCTAATATCTACCTCAACATAAACGGAGGCAAGTTCCTGCGGATAAATCCAACCGAGGCGTTGATGTTTGTACGTAATGACGAGGGTAACGGTATATGGGTGACGACTTACGGAGGCGGCGATGCTCTGAAAGTGCTTTCCAATGGGTCGGGAAGCAAATATGGATACGCTATCGACAGTGCTGGCAATCATAGGTTTTATCAGCGTGACGGTGATATTTGGAATGCGCCCGGAGTGCTTTGGGCGGCCTATATCAGAGGTCGCGATGGATTTGTCATGAGGTCCTGGGGAGACGGATGCGCTACCGGTTACGTAGGTCGTTCTGCGGCTGGTGACTATGTTATCAACCATAATCTGGAGAATGAGTATTTCCCTTTTGCAACAGCTGTCCATGGGGTGTGGTCAATTGCCTCGTTATCAAATATAGCTTCAGGGAGCTTTCATGTGCGTACCTTCCATAAGGATGGTAATTATGGTGATTCGGACTTTTTTGTAGCGATTATGGGACGAAACAGAGGTTAGTTTAACTGAAAAATAAAATTCATACTTATGAGAATAGACTTTAGAACAATCGAAGTAACAGATATCGAAGGGAATAAGAGTACTGTCGATATCAGCAAGGCGCTTGGTAATGCGATGTATCAAAAAACGGCTGACTTGGGTGAACTGGAGTTGGCTCAGAACATCTATAAAAATGGCGAAGTAGAATTATCTCCGGAGCAGGTGAAATCTGTGAAGAAGTATACCTCTACCTGTTTTGTGGCATACGTCCAGATGGCGGTGAATAAAATCTTATTAGAAGCATGCGAGCAAAAGGTACAATAATCAAGTTGGCAATCTCCATCGACCTCCCTTCGGGGCTGACGATGGATGATGTGGACTTCCAATGCCGCTTCTTTGTCTTCTCCGCCTCACAGGTGATAGAGAAGTCTCAGATGGTACGCATTAATGAGAACAGCTACAGCTGCTATGTTGACACTAAGATTATCGGATCGGGGGAAATCTGGCTGGAGACTACGGCTTACCTTCCTGACTCCGACTATGAAGGCGGAACAAGAGTAGAGGTAGATAAGATGAATACCGGTATAAAGACAGTGTAAAATGGGATGTATATCTGTACATATCGAAGCTATCAAGGGCATTGGAAATGTATCTGCCAAAGCTGATGAGATGAAGGTTTCCGCTTCGGCAACGGGCATGAAGGGGTCGATAGGGGTTGTCTGTGATGTTGGTAAACAGGCTTATCTAAAAGTTGACCCTGATTACATATGGCTGATGCCTTCGAATAACTTCGAGGATAACGTCGATGTGTTGTCCAATGTGGTATGGCATGCTGTGCAGGAAGAATGATATAGTTAATTGAATTGTTTTATTTAAATTTTTGTATTATGGCAAAACCTAGTTGGTTAAAATTAAATCCGTCTATCGGATCAGGTAACGGGACAATTGCAAATAGCGCAGACGCTCACACAGGGCGTACTGCTCGTACAGGAACAGTAACGGTGACCGGTGTCGGTGTATCCACCCCTTCGGTCTATAAGGTAACTCAGTCACCGAAGTCTGAGTTTGCTTCCTTTGATAATGGTTCTGAGATGTCTGCTCCTAAAACAGCAGGAACAGTGACCATCGAGGGTAAAACAAACTCTTCGAAATTGACGTTTGCGTGGGCGGGAAGCGTAACGGATGTTACCTTGCCTGCAAAGTATAGCGCGAATGGAACTCAGACTAACAATGCGGCTACTATTACCGGTGACCCGGGGGCTACTGCGGAATTTCCTTTCTCTATCGAGTTGAAGTTTCCTAAAAACGATACTATCGAAGAGGTCGTTAGAACCTTAAAGGTGACGGCCAATGGCGGACAGGCTGCTCAGATTGCTATCAAACAGGCTGCCGGTGATGCTACATTGTCTGTTTCTCCGATGGAAATTACTATTCCTCAGAGTGGATTGGCTGTATCCGTCAATGTTACGTCTAACACTTCTTGGACTGCCGCATAATGAGCATGCAGATTCCTTGGAAAGAAGGAGAAGGCAACATCGTTATCACTCCCGGTTCAAATGGAACCGCAAGCGTGTCAAGCGATGTTGCCAACGAAGGACTCGACAGGGAGCAGACTGTTGTGTTTAGGACAACTAATAGTGGAGTACAGGCATCTGTCTCCACTACCATCTCCCAAATAGGCAAGAGACAGGCATTTGCTGTTGCTGAAGGACGTTTCTTGTTGTCAGATGGAAGTACGTTTAATGTGATTAAAAAAGAGTTTGCATGAGTGATTATAATAGCGGATTTACAGGGGATAGAGTTGTAGAATTGCTGAACATGATTCCCGACTTAGCAAAGGCAGACTTGTCTAACGCTATGACTGTATTCTTGGGCATGAACGGATATGCTAAGTTTAATAATGGTTTATTGATTCAGTGGGGATACAAGTCAAGCTCAAGCAACGACACCTATGTGTATTTACCACTATCATTTTATAATACCAGTTATGTTCCTGTGATTACCTACTACGAACCGGGCAGCGGTATGAATGTTGTTTCTGGTTTTATAATATCGGTAGGTACAAACATTTTTAGAATACGTAGTAGATATGCCATTGGGGATAGTAATGGTACTGGCGTGGGAACTAATCCTTTTTATTGGATAGCCGTTGGGCGTTGGAAATAAATAATATTATGGCAAAATATTGGAAACAAGGATTCTACGATGAGCCACAAGAAGGTTCAGTAGAGATAACGGAAGAATACTGGCAGGAGTTGCTGGACGGTCAGTCATCCGGAAAGGAAATAAGGGAGAACGAAAGCGGCTATCCCGTATTGGTTGATCATGAGTATACCCTTGATGAACTAAAAGAGATGAAGATAGCGGATATTAATGCTTATGACAAGTCAGACGCTGTGAATTCATTCACTCTCTCCGGAAAGAGAATGTGGCTTACCAAAGAGGACCGCGTAGGTCTTGTTAACTCAATCAATATTGAGAAGCAGGCCGGAAGACTGGATACCGTTTTATGGTTTGATGCGGTAAAGTATACGATACCTGTTTCAAGTGCTCTCCTTATGCTGAACTCATTAGAGTTATATGCTCTTGATTGCTATAATGTGACGCAGCAGCATATTGCTTTCGTTCGGGGATTGCAGACGGGAGAGGAAGTCGAGTCTTACAACTACAAGACCGGTTATCCGAATAAACTAGAGTTTTCATTATAAACAGATAAAACTATGATTTTGGCAATACTATCATTATTGGTTTTCGCATCTTATGTTGGTGTGATGATTTACAAGACAAAGGGTATCCCTTATTCTATTTCCGATACCTATTACATTCTGAGTAACAGGTATTGGTTCGGTATATGCATGATTCTCCCGTCTTTGTTGTTGCTTCCGGCCGCATTGGATGCAAGTACAGAAAACAGTCAGTTCCTGATCTTTCTTTCTGTAGTCGGAATGATTGTATTGGGAGTATCCCCGAATTTTAAAGGAGCACACAAGAAAGCTCATATAGCCGGCGCGGTGATGTCGCTTGTATTCTCCCAAATATGGGTAGGATGCAATTCGTGGTATTGGCTGCTGCTATGGGCTGCATTTCTGATCTACGCGATAACGTTTGTAGTCAAGAATTGGTCCGGAAACCTTATATGGGACCTGACGGCATGCAAATCGATGTTCTGGATTGAGTTAATTTCATTGCTAACCGTTTACTTGACTTGTTTGCTATGAAGGAAGCTATAGTACATACAACTACAGGCGGATTTGCGGCAATCGCTACCGCATTTGTTTCCGAGTCATTGCAGAATATGATTCCGTGGCTGATTGTATCATGCGCGGTAATCCTTTGTGATCTTCTCTTCGGTGTCAGAAAAAGTATGCTAATGGGTGAAAAAGTCAGATTATCTCGTGCAATTCGCGCTACTATGGGAAAGATGGTTACTTATTTTGCTTTTGTCTGCATGGTCTGCATGATCACTGTGGCAAGTCATAGCGAATATCCTATCGATGTATATTCCTGCTTATTGGTATGCTTTATTGAAGGGTGTTCGATTGTCGGCAATATATTGAAACCAAAGGGGATCAATATAAATGTAATTGGAGCTTTGGGAGTCTTTGGAAAGAAGGTGTTCAAGGTTGATAAAGAAGATGTGAAGGAGATTATAGAAAAGGAGAAGTAAGTATGAATTTATACACTATTATTTATGTTCTTCCCTTTTTGCTTTTTATCATACTCTATGCATTTGCGGAGAATAAGCCCAAAAATGGCAAAAGGAGTGTAAAGAATCGCAGAAGCTTGAAGAAACGTAGTTAAAGCATGTTCATATCCTAGGATGTAATCTGAAGGAGATATAAGTAATTTAGACGATGTCACTAATATGGGAAGAATTAGTATAAAGGCTTCTAGTTTGTATCTTCTTTTTGATATAGAAGAACATAGACATAACCATATAAAAGAAAAGTAAATGGATAATATAGAAGAAGTTGCCGTAAATATGATTTGCAAATATACATCGAGAGATTTAAACTCTGGTATATATAAATACAAAATAGAAAAGCATAGTGGCAGTTGTATGCAAAATCCTGTAAATACATTCTTTTGTTCAGCGTTATAGCTTTTTATTAATTCTGAAATATCCATAGGTGTATCATTTTTTGCAAAAGTAATAAATTATAAAATAGAAAATGAATATGATAAATAAAATCAGCGCATTAGCCGGCAAGCTTCTATCCATGATAGGCATAGACGGCATAGCCCACATTATAGTATGCCAGAATTTGGTTATGTGGCTATCAAAATATATTCCGCTATGGTTAGCGGTCGCTATAACCGTTGCGATCTTTATTCTGAAGGAAATATACGACAAGTATTGTAAGAAAAGCGAGTTTTCCATCAAGGATATTATCTGTGATTGCGGAGGTTTGGCGTTGGGAGTATTAACATTAATTTTATAGGAGGAAAAGTATATGAAAAGAGAAGATATAGACTCAATCATCATTCACTGCTCGGCAACACTTGCCGGGCAAGACTTGCGAGCTAAGGATATTGACCGGATGCACCGGGCGCGTGGCTTTAATCAAATTGGCTATAACTTTGTAATTGATTTAGATGGTACCGTAGAAAACGGCCGGTCATTATCCATTGACGGAGCGCATTGTAACACAAAAGGTTTTTCCGGTATTAGTTATAATAAACACAGTATCGGTATCTGCTACATCGGTGGTCTGGACGCGAGTGGAAGACCGGCCGATACTCGTACTGTCGAGCAAAAAACAGCATTGCGCGAATTGATAGCGAAGCTCTGTAAAGAGTATGATATCATCGAGCTGCTCGGTCATCGAGATGCTTCACCTGATCTGGATGGATCGGGTGAGGTGGAACCGGCAGAATTTATCAAGGCGTGTCCTTGTTTTGATGTGCGGGCAGAGTATCCGAATTTCTTACGAAATACAGTGATAACAGCAAAAAAATAGGAGGAATAATCATGAAAGAAACAACTATAACCTTTACGAAGGGTGCGAAGAACTATGTAAGCGATGCCGTTCAGGTAAATTCTGCGGAAGTAGGATTGCAGATTACATTTGAAAAAGGCGGTAAGCTTTGGGCGTATATAAGCTATGACGGGCAGAATTACTCTCCACTGCCGAGTAGAGGCTATACAAAAGTGTTTGCTTGTCCGGTTGTCGGTTGTATCCCCGGACAGTATCTCAAAATCGAATGTGAAACGGAACCGGTAAAGGCTTCTATTTTTGAATCAGAAGAGTAATGAACGCAATAGGATTAAATCCAATTAAGCTTGATGCGATAGGGCTTGATCCTATTCGCATGAATGCGATACGCTTGGGAGTTCTGGGAGCTTCTTCGGGCTCCGGTCGTCCCTACATCGACCCCGAACTACTCAGCCACGTCAAGATGGCTATATCCACCTGGGGCAAGACAAACGACGACCCTGACCGGGCTGTTTTGAAGGACTTGACACCAAACGGGAATGACATGCGCCTGCTGAACTTCGGATTTACGGAGGGCAGTGGGTATGGATTACCGGGAACCGACTTCGAAGGCTGGCTATGTACAGACGGAGTAGACGACATGATCGTCAGCGAAAAGACCGTTGACGAAATTATAGGAGATAGCAAGGAATGTACTGTCATTAGCATAATTAACTATATTTCCGATATAGGCTCTGATCATGTCAATGTATTGGGCAAAGGGGTTATCCGGAATAATATGTTCGAAAGGAATGGCCTTAATGGCAAATATTATATTTGTGGATATACGTCCCCAAGTATTAACGAGATAGGAAATGTTACGGTTGTCAATGATATTTTAGGAGATAAGAATGATTTCACTGCTAGCTATCCTACAGCTGCTGGAGTTGCTGATTATTTTTCAGTTATCGGATATCTTGATACAAATAATGTTCCTCGAAAATGTGTTAAAATTGCCTACGCAGGAGGACTCATCGCCAACAAAGTTCTGACCACCGACGAAATCAACCAAGTTATAGCTTACTATAATCTTGACCGTCCGGGACAAATCATCAAGCCTCAGTTGTACTACAATGTCAAAAAGCAGGGTATCACTAACGAGAACCACGCAGAGTTTAACGAGCAGTTGATCGACTTTTTAGGTGGTCACAACATCCAGTTGAACAACATTGGTTGGGAAGGAGAGAGTGGAATAATTGATGGTGCGTTATATCTCGACGGAATCAACGACTTCGGCAAGGTGACCGGTCTCCCTGTTTTGAAGGACTATACAGTTGTTGCCGATTATGAAAGAATTAGGATAAATATCGGCTCTAATGGTGATGCTGCTGTATTATCTAAAGCTGAATCACAGAACAATGGAGCTTTTATGTTTAATACTATATCCAATAATGGAGAAAAAAATTCTTATTCTTTCGGAGGTAGAAATATAATTAATACAGATGATACAATAAGAAGAGTTTTTTATCAGTCTAAGTATATAAATAATGGTCAATACATAAATATTATACCAACATTTGTAGATAGTGATAAATTATGGCTTGGTACATATAGAGACAACGATACTAGATTTGCTAAATTAGCATTATGGTCTCTCATGCTCTTCCCCTACAGCCTCTCCGAATTCCTCCTTGAACGCCAACTGAAGAAGTATAAGGCAGGAACGCTATATCCAGATATGATCGAGTTTAGACCGATTGTAAAGAGTAACATCCCTTACTCCTCGATCTCCTACTCAGTTAATCCGGGAGTGTATGTAACCGAAGGCAGCACGGTAACTATCACCATAACCTTGTCAAACGCTTCTGATAAGCTGATAGGCGTATCATCTAACGCCATCAGCGACATATCCATCTCTGGAGACAATGGAACCTACGAGATAACCGGAAAGGTCACCAAATCTCCTCAGAAGATCAGCATAGTTATCTCCAGCTACTTGACAATGTTAGGTAACGATACTTTAATTTCAAATGAAACATTAATTAAAAACGAATAATATGGAAAAGATATTTGACATAGCAAAAGACTCCGAAAAGTCGTGGGGAGTCATTGCGCAAGGGATAGATGGGAATTTTGATGAGTTGTCGCAAAATGTTGCTGAATGCAAAACGGATATATCAAACAAACAATCAACAAAATTTGATGATGCAAAAACGCCGCATTCCATTTTCAAAGCCAACATTTCGCCATCATCGTTTATTGGTGTAGATGTGACGGTTTCAAACGAACTTGTTGATGTATATGATGAAATATATAAATGCGATCGCACTTGTGTAAAGGTTAACCGCACAATATCATCTGGAAGGGCATGGATAACAACAAATACTAAATCACCTATAAATATTAATAATTGTCATGTGTCACTTTCGTTTGCGATAGGATTAGATACGCAAGACGATGAGCGTCCTATTGTTGCAATTGTTCTATTTAGCGGTGATTACAACGATGCGAACCACAGAGCAATTCTTCGTGTTTATTATGGCGCTATTGCTAATTATAGAAATGGATTTTTTCATATGAATTTGGCAATCAAACCATTGCTAAATCAATGGCATAGTGATATGGTTGGAAGCCAATTTGATGCGGAAAATGTTACAAGTGTTGGAATATGTACATTAAGCGGTTCGCAATCTGCAAACGTGTATTTGTCGAATCTTGAGTTCCGTGAGAATATAACAAAAGGAGGTTGTTTGATTGTTATAGATAACATGAATGAAAATGTACCTTTGATGGCTGATTACGCAAAGAGTAAAGGCATAGAATGCAGCCTTTCGATAATACCAGACTTTATTATTACGGGTAAAACTCATTCTTCTTTGGATGTTGTAAAAAGATTGAAAGATGACGGGCATTTTATTTTCAACCACACATTTTCGCACAACATTTCTGCAGACATGACATATGATGAGGCTATGCAAGATTACGAAAAAGCGGCAAGGTGGATGATACGCAACGGATTCAAAGATGGTTCGAGGATATTGAGTAATCCGTCAGCCGCCTATCCTACAACACGGTATTTGGCGCAAATGAACTCTTCGGCAAAAATGATCTACCACCATTGGGCGGGAGAGGGTCTTACGGATAAATATATGATAAGTTATCCAGAATATCCAATGACCCGACTGTTGAACATTACGGCACTTGATTCGCAAGTTAAAATAGACAATGTTCAGGAGGGTATTGGATATATGGTTGAGAGTGTAAGACAAGCGGTAGAATGTGGTGGTTTGGCTGTCTTGGGATTTCACGGCGAATCTTGGGATAACCGTTTGAAAGATGCAACATATCCAAACAATGGTGATGGATGGAAAGCATTGATTGACCAATTATCTCAAATTGAAAATGTCACATTCTACACGATTGAGGATATTTTGGAAGGATTATATTTATAAAAGCTCACTTAATTCCCTTCCGTATTAGGTATGTTATTCACATTTTATAAGAAGCAATTATGAAATACATTGTATTCCCTACAGAGAAACTGGACGGGATACCGCAAGAGATGCTCGACGAACTGCACCTGACCCCACGAAAGAGCGTTGACGGTACTCAGGTGATCATGAAGATAGTTCATTACGAAGCTCTTTTTCCGTCCATTATGACCTTGCCATTATTGGACGAAGAAGAAAAAACGGAAAATCCGATTTATCCTTATCCTACCTACGAAGGCGAAGAGCTGAATACTTTATTGTCCGGTCCGGAGTGGTCATCAAGTGAAAGTATCATATGAAATCTCTCCCTTGGATATTAGTCTGCCTGCTTGTATGCGTGGTCGTGTGGATGCGTTGTAATCCGCACGATCCTTCGACTGTCTATGTAAAGGGAGATACGATAAGAGTAAGGGACACTATAGTTGACATCGTGCTTATGCCGGTAAAGGAGACCTTAAAGCGTACCGATACGGTGTATTTACCGATAATAGTAGATACCACTACCGACAGAACCGTAGAAGGCGACTCGGTTCCGGTGATTATACCGATTACAATCAAGGAGTATAAGACTGATAATTACCGTGCAATAGTTAGCGGTTATAAGCCCAGCCTTGACTTTATGGAAGTCTACGGAGAAAAGGAAATCATCACTCTTAAACCGAAGCAAAAACGCTGGGGCCTTGGCCTGCAATTTGGATACGGCTATCCCGGTGGATTGTATGTCGGTGGTGGAGTAAGTTATAATTTATTTATGTGGTAATACCGGCACTATCTTCACAGACCGTTTCCGGTATGAAAAGTTTAAGTTGTATTTATATAACAATTTCCATTGGAAAAAGGTTTATTAAGAAAGGAGGACAAAATGAGACATTAATTGATTATTAAGCACTAAGTTATCCGGTAAAGTAGAAGGCCGGTTATCATAACAAATGTAACTCTTTTGGGGGATAGAGTAAAAAAAAGAACCCCCAACACTGAAAGTTGACGCCAATCGAACTTTTTAGCATACCAAAAGCATACATAGGTAGTGTCGGGGGTATAATATCCTTAACATTCCTATATATGCTTTTGTTTATTTGGTACTGAGTACGATTGGCAAAGGCAAAAGTACAACAAAAAATTAAATTACTATGTGTAAGTCAGAGATTTTTGCCGAGATTCTAAATATTGTTGGAAAAGAAACTGAAGTTTCTACTGAATTGATCCTTTCATCAAGTAAAGTTACTGAAGTTGTTGACGCCCGTTCTATTGTAGTATTCTTCCTCACTGAATACGGGCTATATCCTGAACAAATAGCGACTTTGCTTCACAAGACATCCGCTAGTATCCGTTATCTTATATCTACTTTTGAAAGCCGTAAACTGGCAAACAAAATGATTGCAATATATCTGCAAAATATTCGCAAATCGCTTGAAAATGAGCTCTGATTTATGCAGTCCCTATTATATACTTTTGTGATGCGGTTGATATTGACCGTAATAAAAAAGTATAAATCTCTATGGAAAGAACGTACGTTTTTAACCAGGACGGTGGAGCGGCTTCAGGAAACGGTCTGCTTGCTTCTATTCTTCCGTCTTTGCAAAACAGAGGAGTTGACACCGGTTACCTGATGGGGCTGCTTGGAGGCGGCAATGGCAACGGTGGCTTCTTTGGTAACAATGGTGGTTTTCAAGACATCATTGCGCTTATTGTGATTGCAGCTATTTTCGGAAATGGTAATTTCGGCTTTGGCGGCAATAATAATCAGGGAGCGAACGAAGGAAGGGAGATGATTATGCAGACACTTAACCGAAACGGTGTCGACATTGCATCACTGGCACAAGCCGTGAACACTTCTTCCGATCAAATCCTTGCCGGTATTAACTCCGTATCACAAGCAATCTGTGGGCTTGGTAATCAAATGGGTCAGAACACCAACAGCATCCTTACTGCAATCATGCAGGGCAACAACGCTCTGACATCTCAAATCTGTAGCTGTTGCTGCGACATGAAACAGCTTGTAACCACACAAGGATATGAGAGCCAGCTTGCGATGTGCAACCAGACTAATACATTAGTCAACACAGCCAACCAAAATACGCTTTCTTTGCGTGACAGTGCTACTGCCAACACTAATGCTATCCTTGCCAAGTTGGATGCAATCCAGAATCAGGCATTGCAGGATAAGATTGCATCTCTTACTGCGGAAAAGGCAACTCTTACTGCAGAAATCTCCCAACGCAATCAGAATGCAACAATTTTGAACGCAGTAGGTCAACAGATTGCTCCTCTTGCAGCCGGATTACAAGCATTGCAAAGCGATGTTGATGGAATCAAATGCAAGTTACCCAACACGGTTCCGGTTCAATACCCTAACATTGTTGGTGTAAACATGGATACTTACCGTGCGGCTGCTTTCGGTGCTTATGCCGGTGACGCAGCATACGGACGTGGCGGATGCGGTTGTAATAACTACTGGGGTTGATCCGGTAAGAAAGGAGGTAGCTATGTGGCCTAACTTTTTTACAGGATTTCCCTTTCTGTTTCCGACACTCGGAAGGAATAATAACAACACCCTTCCGACAGTAGGTGTAACGGTCGGCACGGAGAATGTGACATTAGAACTTCCCAATCATGCATTCCGCAACAGGGATTATGTCGGAGGGTTCTATGTCAATCTTCGTCAGGCGATCCCTGCTGGTACGACTGCAACACTTCCGATACTGATAGGGACTAACGGGGACACAAGACCGTTGATGGCTTATAACAACGAGCCTGTAACAGTCGCTAACCTAGCTGGTACAGGTATCTACGAAATCCATTATAACAAGTATACAAACGAATTGTATCTGGTAAATGGAGGATATAGACCGACTACTCCGGCGGCTCCAACTTCGGAAGCGGTAGCGGCAAAAAGTAAGTAAAACACGGGCTATCGTGTAATGCGGTAGCCCTATAAAATCAATCACTATGTTTCAATCGTTAAGAGCAAATAATCAGTTGTATATTCTTCATAAGGATGCGAATCCTTATATTGAAATAGGATCAGTAGTCAGTGTTTCGGCTCCGAAACCCAAGTACCCTATGCCTACTCCTATTGGTCAAATTCCCCAGACGGAAATGGTTGTGGATATTGTAATTAACATAAACGGACAAAACACAACCTTTCAGAATCTTCCGGCAGGAGGAGACATTGCGGATTTTGGACAGAACGGTAATATTGTATTATCCTGTTCCCGTGATGCAATGAACTCGGAGGTCACATCTATGAAACAGAAAAGCATTGATATTCTGAACAGCATAGATTTTCATCAAAGCGTAATTACCGGCTGCGACAAGATGCTAACCGTTCTTAACCCGGAATTTGCCGAAAAGCAAAGACAGGAGCAGGAAATAGCATCATTAAAAGGCCAAATGTCCGAAATGAGCAAGAATATGGCGGGCCTTATGGAAATGAATAAACGGCTGATGGAACAACTTGGAACGAAGGAGACATCTAAAAACAGTAAATAATATGGGAATGTGGACAATTAGAGAAGAGCATGATGGATATGATCGTGACTTCGGAATGAGAGGAAGAAACGAGGTTGAAGAAGCCTATCGTGAAGGCTGCCGTCATGGTTATGAAAAGGCTATGAGTGAAATGCGTGGCGGTGGAATGGGATTCCGTGATAATGGACGTTATGACGGTGACGGCATGAACGAACGTCGTATGCCTGGCTATTTCCCTGAATCCCCTATGTACGGAGATATGGGAGAGCGCAGACGCAGACGCTCAAACGGTGAGTTCTATTAATCGTATGAGGGGAGAAATCCCCTCTTATTCTAAAAAGCAATTAATTATGGGACAAAGACTAGATACGTATGACAAGATGCCGCCGGCAATGAAAAATTATCTGTCATTATACGGTTGGCACTTCTCTAAGAAGATGTGTGAATGGGCTGTTTCTAAAATGGAGGTTGAGAACAAGACTACCAAGCAGGAGGAAAAGCTCGTTCCGATCAAAAAGGAAGAGGTGGAGGAGCTTCTGAAGAAATACGGAATTAAACTGGAGAAAGACGCCGGGTACGATTGCGTATATGTAGCCAATATGGCGAAAGCTGATTATTATAAGAGTTCCATCATGGATGAAGCCCATCTGGCGTTATTTGTGAAGGATTATATAGATGATCCAGACGGATATGACGGACTTCCTTTTACCCGTTTCTATGCAGATTGCATCGGAAGCGGCACACCTATAATATGGGATGATATGCTCTGATTATGATAGTTCAGGATTTCTACATACCGAAATATGATTGGAGAGTTAGGGTGTATTATGCCGTAACGACTTACTGGACCAGTGAGATTCTGTGCGAACTTCACCGTATCGGTTGTAGAGGGGAGGATTTCAAACAAGCGTACAGAAACCTCTCTTCCGGGGCTCTCAATACCGGTCTTACTTATTCGGACTTTGAGGACCGTGAGACTGTTATGGTAATTGCTCTCACTTCTTCCCCGGGAGAGTTCCAAAACTCATGGGACCACGAAAAAGGGCACTTGTGCCGGCATATCACACAGGTGTTCAATATTGATCCCTATGGGGAGGAAGCCCAATATCTTTCCGGCGAGGTAGGTCAGAAGATGTTCCCAATAGCGAAGAACTTCTTGTGTGAACATTGCAGGAAAAACTTATGTCGAAGATATTAAGGGGCATTTTGTTAGAAATATATGTAACAGGCGAAAATGAGAGAAAAAGACTACATAGATGATTTGATTTCACAGGCCGACGACCGGTATCACTCGGATTTCTGCCGGCTCCTGCTTGTGATGCTATGGAACGCCTAGAAAGGTGGTTGTATTGGCTGATTCCCTTTGTGATTATTGCGAGGGTTATATTGTTATGTATATAAAATATATTAGATTTTGAATTATATTTGTTTGAAATAAAAAGATTATATATCTTTGTGTACACCAATTTTATAATATATGACAGCGATAGTTGGAGTTTTAAATAAACATGCAGTTGCTGTAGCTGCGGATAGCGCAGCAACAATAAATGGAACATTAGGACGTAAAGTACTAAATCAAGCCAATAAAATAATAACAATATCCAAATATCATCCCATAGCGGTAATGATATATAGTTCTTCGTCTTTTTTAGGGACTCCTTGGGATGTGATTGTCAAACTATATAGGGACAATTTAAAAGAAAAGGATTTTAATTCTGTTTCGGATTACATTTCGGATTTCATTAAATTTTTATCTGATAATTCTTTCTTCTGTAGTGAAGGTTTCCAAAGAAAAGTCCTTCGTATGCATATTTTTAGGCTTTATCAAGATATAGAAAGAAAGGCGATAGCTATAATTGGTGGGGAAGTCACAGACTCTAATAAGCCTTATCTTTTTAAAACGATTAAAGACGAATTATCTTCTTTAAAAGAAAAATTGGATAAATCAGAACCTTGTGAAGGGTTAAAATCATACACCTTTGAAAAATTTGAAAAGTACTCTATAGATATACTTGATGAATTATATAATTATATCGTAAATCATACAGGAGCTTCTCCGGAATTATACGAGCATGCAAAACAAACAGCTTTTTCATTTTTGAAGTCTAGTTTCAATCTGTTAGGATATACAGGATTGGTATTTGTTGGTTATGGTAAATTTGATATTTTCCCATCATTAAAATCTATCAATGTTTCAACAGCTTTTGATGGTTTTTTGAAATACTCTTATGACAAACAGTCAGAAGCAGTTATATCAGAAAATAATATGGCTGCGATTTGCCCTTTTGCTCAAACTGATGTTATGGAGACCATTTTGACAGGTATCGATCCCAGTGTTAAGCACTTTGTAAGTGACCTGTTTTTTAAATCGTTAAACGCATATTCAACGCTAGTCTCTAATACGATAAAAGCAAATAATGGAGATTCAATATTATCTACAGCCATAGAAAAGCTGGATATTTCAGGAATAAGAAAAGTATTTGATGAAGCTATAAATAATATAATTGGTAAACAATATATTTCCCCACTTGTTGATACTGTAGCCTACTTAGAGAAGGAAGATATGGCAGAAATGGCAGAAAGTCTTATTTCCCTAACTTTCTTAAAAAGACGGATGATGTCTTCTGAGGAAACCGTAGGAGGACCTGTTGATGTCGCGATAATATCAAAGAGTGACGGTTTTGTTTGGATTAAAAGAAAACATTATTTTCAACCAGATTTGAATCATCATTTTTTCTCAAACTATTATATAAAATGACGTATGGAAACAATGTATTATAAAAGAGGAATTTCAAGCAAGCAAATATTTAATATTTCAGAACTTGATGATGACAATTTGTGCAATATCTCTAATTACGAATTAGATTCAATGGTTGATCGGGTTACTGAATCTATTTTAGATGAGATTAGCCGCCAAATAGCTATAGCAAAAGAAGAACAACACCAGAAGCTGGACGAAAAGATAAATGAAGATCAATAATCCTTAGTATGGTATTTATAATGGAATTGCCCGGTATACAACATGCCGGGCTTTTTTATGCCCAAATGTTAAAGTTTGATATGACCGAAACTTTCTAGCCTTAAAAGTTTGATATTACAAAAACTATTTGTATCTTTGTAACATCAAAATAAGAAACAAAGTAATAACAACTAAAAAAATAAAGATATGAAAACAATTAACTGCAATGATCTAGTAGATTTTGTAATGAGTAATGACTTTGCTTTTGTTTACGGAGCTGGTATAATGTACGCTAACGACGTCGAGGTAAGGGAGTGGATAGCAAGCGTTGTAAATAAGGATGGCAAAGAGATTGCGGAAGTAGAAGATTTGGAAGAAGAAGGTTATGGATGTGAAGAGCTCTCTGAAGAAAAAGAGAATGGATGTGCGATTTACAAAGTTTGGAATACTAACGAGGAGCCATTATACATTGCATATTACAAATAATAAAAATAATCATCAATAAATCTATAAGGATATGAATAATAACAGTTTAAGAAGCCCTAAGCATAAGTTTTCATCACAAATTTGTTTTGACAAACCTTTAGAAGGTGTAGGTAGTACAATTACGTTAACATCTGATGATATGAGCGAGCTTAAGCATCTGTCAATTTTAGCTGCACAAGGTTGCCCAGCACACGTAACAATAAAGGAAAATAAGGCGCTATATCCGTCGTTTGAATGGAGTATAGCGGATGAATATAATTTAAATAAATAACGAAAAGTATAATTATGGATTCTAAAATTGAAATTATTTACAAGAATGCAGATACCAATGTTGCTAATGGTAGAGAAAGAGCGTTGAATCAATGCAAAAAAATATTTTGGAATGAAGCACCTGAAGATTGGGAAAAATTCGACGGTGAGTTTACGGTAAAATATAAGCAATCTATCGGTGTTCATGATTGTGCCATTATCGTGTTTCATTCTCCTGATCCTAAATGGAAAGAGATAATTACAAGGGAATTACGTTTAGATAAATCAGTATATTCTATTAACGAAATTGCATGATACGAGAATCGGTCAAAGAAGCAATGAAACTCCGCAATGTCAAATCAAAGGATCTTGCGGAGCATGTAGAAGTAACAAAGAGTACCATGTCCTTGTTTCTTAACGGAAAAACGAATTTAGGACAAGAGAAGATTGAAAAGATCCTGGACTTTTTGAATATAAATCTGGTAATAACTCAATAAAAATCAAAAATGAATGGAATATTAATAAATGGAGTTTTTCATGAAGCCATACAGTCAGATACTGCAAGTTTTAAATGCGATCAATGTTCGTTGAAAGATTTTTGTGAAGGAATTGGCACGTCTACCTTATCTTATTTTCCTCTTTGTGAGCATTTGACAAATGATAAATTAACGGTGTTTGTCAACCGTGGAAGTATTATATTGACGGAGAGTCTATCGGTCTAGAAATTCATTCAAATGAACAAAGTTAAAAGCACTATGGCGGAAGAGAATAAATACGACCAAGAATCGATCAGAGAGCTGCTCTCATGGGCGCAGAATACATTAAATAACAAGACCTACCCGGAAGGAGAGTTGGTCCTGGACAAATGCATCAAAGTAATAGACTGCAAAAGTCATATAGAGGCAATGATCCAAATGATCTCGAAGAACTGGGAGAATCCGACGTTTTACCCGACGATTGACATGTTCCGGAAATTTAGAGAGAAATTGGAAGAAGTAGCCAAATAAGCAAATAATTAGAGGAGTGTATTGCAAATAAATTGCAAATAACTAAGCATTCGATCATAAACACCTATATATAAGCGTGTTAATTGATTAAAAATACAGCTTCCCAAGCTAAGGGTCACGAGTTCGAGTCTCGCTTACCGCTCCACTGATAA